>Ga0307511_10000677_pt1 | contig 36286 bp, 22 predicted proteins | sample 13_EM_MG_FD_200266 | JGI IMG/M metagenome (GOLD analysis project Ga0307511, IMG submission 200266) | Populus trichocarpa ectomycorrhiza microbial communities from riparian zone in the Pacific Northwest, United States - 13_EM | ecosystem: Host-associated > Plants > Roots > Unclassified | place... | reverse complement strand
ATTTTCCCCCACTCAAGCGGCGAGCACTGAAGACGCTGCAGGTCAATCTGGGGTATCGCTGCAATCAGACTTGCGTGCACTGTCATGTCAACGCCGGGCCCACCCGTCGTGAGATGATGGATGAGGCGACCAGCGAGCTGGTCATTCAGGTTTTGCGCGAATGCAGGATCGGAGCGCTCGATATCACAGGTGGCGCCCCCGAGTTGCACCCGGCATTTCGCACGCTCGTCGAAGTGGCGACGCAGCTCGGGGTGAAGGTGATGGACCGCTGCAATCTCACCATTCTCTTCGAGCCAGGCCAGGAAGGATTGGCGGACTTCCTGTCCACACAGCGCGTGGATGTAGTGGCTTCACTTCCCTGCTATTCATCAAAAAACGTCGATCAACAACGCGGTGAGGGCGTATTCGACCAGAGCATCGCGGCGCTGCGTAAGCTGAACGTCCTGGGCTACGGACGGTCGGGGAGCGGTTTGACGCTTGATCTGGTTTATAACCCGCTCGGGCCGTCGTTGCCGCCGCCCCAGGCCGCCCTGGAAGAGGACTACCGTCGGGAGTTGTTCAAACATTTCGGCGTGACATTCAACCATCTCTATACCCTGGCCAACATGCCGATCCAACGTTTTGGCAGCACCCTGATCTCCAAGGGCCAGTTCAATGACTATGTGCGTCTCCTGAAAGAGAACTTCGCGGCAGCCAATCTCGAGCAAGTGATGTGTCGGGATCTCATCAGCGTCGATTGGCGCGGCGATCTGTACGATTGTGATTTCAACCAGCAGCTTGGCTTGCGCCGTGCCGAACAGCATGGCGCCCATTTGAGAGACTTGCTGCGCAGGAGCATCGACGGCGATCCCATCATCGTTGCAGACCATTGCTATGGTTGCACCGCGGGTCAGGGGAGCAGTTGCGGCGGCGCGCTCACGAGCTGAGCGAACTACACTTCGGACCTGATAAAAATGAAGAAGGTGCTCCTCGCTCTACTCATTCTTGCCGCCATCATTGTCTTCATCGCCTTTGATTTGGGCCGTTTCTTCACGCTCGACTTTCTGAAGCAGGCCAAGGGAACCCTCGCGGCCTGGCAGAGCAATGAGCCTTGGCTCATGGCAGGCGGTTACTTCGGCCTGTATGTTGCGATGGCGGCGTTGTCATTGCCGGGCGCGGCGATCATGACCGTGGCCGCGGGCGCCATCTTTGGGCTCGCAGAGGGCATAGTACTCGTCTCCTTCGCTTCGTCACTCGGCGCCGTGTTGGCCTTTGCCAGCGCGCGCTTCGTCCTGCGCGATAGCGTTCAACGGCGAGCAGGGGACCGCTTGAAGGCGGTCAATGAAGGCATGGCAAGAGACGGCGTGTTTTATCTGTTCACCCTGCGCCTGGTGCCCATTTTCCCCTTCTTTGTCGTCAATCTGCTCATGGGGCTGACCCGCATTCGAGTGAGGACATTCTACTGGGTCAGCCAGCTGGGCACTTTACCGGCGACCGCCGTCTTTGTTTATGCAGGAACACAGCTCGCCCACATCCAGCGTCTTTCCGATGTTGCCTCGCCGAGACTGCTGCTGACTTTTACGATTTTGGGAATGTTCCCACTGATCGCCCGTGGAATCGTTCGCACGCTGCAGAAACGCCGCGTGTATGCGCGTTGGCGGCGCCCTTCCAGCTTCGATCGAAATCTCGTGGTGATCGGTGCGGGCGCCGCGGGACTGGTCAGCGCTTACATCGCGGCGACCGTAAGGGCAAAAGTAACGCTGGTCGAAGCCCACAGGATGGGTGGCGACTGCCTCAATTACGGTTGCGTGCCGAGCAAAGCTCTCATCCGCAGCGCGACCCTCGCATATCAAATGGCGCACGCTGACCGCTACGGGATCGAGCCCGCCACACCGCGGATCAACTTCAGGTCGGTGATGGAGCGCATACACGAGGTGATCCGGGCGATCGAGCCCCATGACAGCGTGGAGCGCTACACCAAGCTCGGCGTCGAGGTGCTGAAAGGCTACGCCAAGATAGTCGATCCTTGGACGGTTGAAGTGGCTCTCAACGAGGGTGACACCCGGCGTCTCACGACGCGCAGTATTGTCATCGCCGCGGGCGGCAGTCCCAGCGTTCCGTCAGTACCCGGCCTCGAAGAGGTGGGCTACGTTACGACCGATACTCTGTGGGAGGAATTCACGGCGTTGGAGACGCCGCCCCGACGACTAGCCATTTTGGGCGGCGGACCTGTCGGCTCCGAGCTCGCACAGAGTTTCGCGCGGCTGGGCTCGACTGTGACGCAGATCGAGATGCTTCCTCGGATTCTCATTCGGGAGGACGAGGAGGTATCTGCATTCGTGCGCGAAAGGCTCGAGGCCGAAGGCGTGAGCGTATTCACGGATCACAAAGTGCTGCGCGCCGAGAAACATGCGGACGCCAAAGCGCTCATCATCGAGCACCAAGGTAACCATAAGCGTATCGAATTCGACGCGTTGATCTGTGCCACTGGACGCACGGCACGGCTCAACGGATATGGCTTGGAGGCCCTGGGTATTGAAACGGATCGCACCATTCACACGAACGAATTCCTGGAAACCCTTTATCCCAACATCTTCGCGGCGGGCGATGTGGCAGGTCCCTATCAACTTACGCACGTTGCGGCCCATCAGGCTTGGTACGCGTCGGTCAATGCACTCTTCGGCAGCGTAAGGAAGTTCAAGGCGGACTATTCCACTATCCCCTGGAGCACCTTCACGGATCCCGAAGTGGCGCGCGTGGGACTCAGCGAGCAGGAAGCGAAACAGCGGAATGTGCCTTACGAGGTGACTCGGTACGAGCTGCAGGAATTGGACCGTGCCATTGCGGATAGCGCGGCAGAGGGGTTCGTGAAGATCCTGACGGTGCCCGGAAAGGACCGGATCCTGGGCGTAACGATCGTGGGCAAGCATGCAGGAGATCTGCTGGCGGAATTCGTTCTCGCCATGAAGCACGGCCTGGGGCTCGCCAAGGTGTTGGGTACGATCCACATCTACCCAACCCTCGCGGAGGCTAACAAATACGCGGCCGGAGAATGGCGTCGCGCACATGCACCGCACCGCCTGTTGCCCTGGATCGCACGCTATCACGCCTGGATGCGGACCTAGCTCGATGAAGCTATCGATCGTTCTGCCGGTACTCAACGAGGCGGAGCAATTGCCTGAAGTCTTGGAATGTCTGCGTCCGGCGAGCGAGCGTGGAGTTGAAGTCATCATCGTGGATGGTGGCAGTGAGGACGGAACGCTCACGATAGCTGCGCGAGCAGGTGCTCACCTCGTGAGCAGTCCGAAAGGTCGTGCTCGGCAAATGAACGCGGGCGCAGGGATTGCCGCCGGAGACGTACTTCTTTTTCTGCACGTGGACACCGTTTTACCGGAGCATGCTGATCAGCTGATCGAAGCCGCAATCTGCGATCGCCGCCGTGTTTGGGGCCGCTTCGATGTCGACATTCGAGGACGTCCCTGGATGCTGAGAGTGATCGCAGTGCTGATGAACTGGCGTTCGCGAATCACGGGAATCGCAACGGGAGATCAAGCGATATTCGTCGTCCGAAGTGCGTTCGAATCGGTAGGCGGATTTCCTGATCAGCCATTGATGGAAGATGTTGAATTGTGCAAGCGGCTGCGTGTCCTGTCGCCGCCCGCTTGTCTACGCGCCCGCGCGGTGACCTCAGGTCGTCGTTGGGAAAGCCGTGGCGTGTGGCGGACGATTGTTTTGATGTGGCGATTGCGCTGGGCTTACTGGCGTGGCGTGCCGGCCAGTGTGCTTGCAAACCTCTACAAATGAGTGAGACGAGAATCATCATCTTTGCCAAGGCCCCGCAACCGGGGCTGGCCAAGACCCGGCTCATTCCGGCCCTCGGCCCCGAAGGCGCCGCCGCACTCGCGCGGCGCATGCTCGAAACAACGCTGGAGCGTGCCCTTGGTGCGCAAGTTGGCCCGGTGGAATTGCGGGTAACGCCCGCGATCAGCGATTCCGCTTGGCGCGGCATACCAATCCCCGACGGAGTTGAGGTCAGTGCCCAGGGAGAAGGTGATCTCGGCGCGCGACTCGCACGCGCGACGCAAAGCGGGCTCGAGCTGAGTCCAGCGGTGATGCTCATCGGCTGCGATTGCCCCGAGTTGGACTCCACCGCTCTGCGGCAGGCCGCGCAGACACTGCGAGGGTTCGATGTCGTCATCCACCCCACCGCCGATGGAGGTTACGCATTGCTCGGCCTGCGCCGATTTCATCCACGACTGTTCAGCGATATCCCTTGGAGCACGAGCAGCGTCGCACACAGAACCATTCAGGAGGTCGGTGTCCTGCAGTGGTCGCTCCAGGTGGCCGCCATGTTCAACGACATTGATGAGCCCGCGGACCTTTCGCGCGTGCCTGCCGAATGGCTTTCCTAGCTGAGGGAACTGGTAGGGCAGCTTCCGCCCGACGCGCCACCGCCGCAGTTTTTTCGACCTACCCTTGCGATCAGGCCAGCGAATGCGCGCTGATCGGCAACGACCTCACGCGCTTGCCCGTTGCCGCGAAGATGGCGTTACAGATCGCCGGCGCAACCGGCGGCACACCGGTCTCGCCAATGCCACCCGGCGCGGCATCGCTCGGTATGATGTGGATGTCGAGCTCGGGCGTCTCATTCAAGCGCAGCACCCGGTAGTCGTTGAAGTTGCGCTGTTGAACACACCCGCCTCGGAGCGTGATGTTGCCCCAGAGCGCGGCCGACAGGCCGTATACGATGCCGCTCTCGAGTTGTGATTCGACGATGCGCGGATTGACGGTCTGCCCGCAGTCGATGACACAGGTGATCTTGTGAATCTTGAGCCGGCCGCCTTCGACTGAAACTTCCGCCACCTGGGCAATGTACGACGTGTAGCCTTCCATGAAGGCGATTCCCTGATAGCGGCCCTGCGGTGGACGACCCCAACGCGAGCGCTCGGCAATCAACTTGAGCACCCGCGTATGACGCGGTTTTCCCGCCAAAAGCTCCAAACGCAAATCGAGGGGATTCTTCGCCACAGCGGCCGCAATCTCATCAATGGAGCTTTCGATGGCGAAGCAATTCGGCGCATGGCTGACCGACCGCAGATAGCCCACGTCGATGCCAATCTCCTGGCGGGTATATCTCAAGTCGAAGTGGGATACGGCATAGGGAAAGTTCTGCGCATACTCGATCACCGAATCGAAGGGGTTCTTGTTGGTCGGATCGAATCGCGCGGTGATCGAGGGGCTGACGATATGCAGTGCCCATGCGAGGAGCTGACCCTTCTCATCCAGACCGGCGGTGACTTCCTCACGCGCGGGCGGCCGGAAGAAGTCATGAGTCGTATCGTCTTCGCGGGTCCAGATCAACTTAACGGGCGCACCAACCGCTTTCGACGCCTCGACTGCCGCTGGCACGAAGTCCACTTCCAGGCGGCGACCGAATCCGCCGCCCAGGAGGGTTGTATGGATGTTGACCTGCTCGGGCTTCAATCCCGCCGCCGTTGCCGCGGCCGATTGCGCCATCTGTTGCACCTGGGTGCCGACAAACACGTCGCATCGGTCCGCCTTGACGTCGGCCGTGCAATTCATGGGCTCCATGGTCGCATGCGCAACCAGGGGCAGCTCATACACGGCTGAAAAGGTCTTTGCCGCTTTCTTCAGAGCCTCCGCCGCATTGCCGGTCTTCAGAGAGGCGCTGACTTCGTCCCTGCCGAGCGCCGAAGCGCCGGGCGTGGTGGCGGCCTTGTCGAGCAACGCCCGGATCGCCGCAGTATCGAGGCGCCCATTGGGACCGGGATCCCAGCTGATCCGCACAGCATCGCGCGCCTTCCGGGCCTGCCAGAAGTGTTCCGCCACGACAACCACACCGCTCGCTATGGACAGAACCCGGCGAACGCCGGGCATGGCCGATGCAGCAGTCGAGTCAACCGATGCGGCCTTGCCGCCCAACGTGGGACTGAGCGCGATCACGGCATACAGCATGCCGGGAAGCTTTACGTCCAAACCGAATTCAGCGCTGCCGTCGACCTTGTCCGGCGTATCGAGCCGTGCGAGAGGCTTGCCGATGAGGCGAAATTCCGCAGCGCTCTTGAGAGCGACATCCTTCGGAACCGGCAGTTTCGCGGCAGCCGCGGCGAGTTGGCCGTAGCTCGCCGTTTTGCCCTGTGTGCCTACAACCTTGCCGTTGACCGCGTGACACTCGGACGGATTGACGTGCCACATCTGCGCTGCGGCCGCGATCAACATCAAGCGCGCTTGTGCCCCAGCCTTGCGCAGTTTCTCCCACGCGTCCGGAACGCTGTTACTCGTGCCGGTGACCTGCCCTCCATTGAGGGCATTGACGTAAGCCTCACCGACCGGCGCTGCGACGATCTTGATCCGCGACAGATCAACCTCGAGCTCCTCGGCCAACAGCGTCGGCAACGCCGTGTAGACACCCTGACCCATTTCCGAGCGATCGACCACAATCGTGATGGAATCATCGGCGCCGATCTGGAGCCACGCATTTAACTGGCCGCCGCGCGCTTCCGCCGCGGCGCGTGGACCACCCGCGCTGGGGGGCAGCGCCAAGGCGAGCACGAGACCACCGCCCACCAAAGCCGTGCGTTGTAGAAAAACTCGGCGCCCGAAGTCGACTTCGGGCGGGAAGTCGCTCCCTTGGGCGCTCACGGTGACTTCTCCCCGCGCAGAAGTTCGGCGGCCCGGTGCACGGCTTTGCGGATGCGCACGTAGGTGCCACATCGGCAGATGTTCCCGGCGAGCGCGGCGTCGATGTCGGCATCGCTCGGAGAAGGATTGGTCCCCAGCAACGCTGCCGCCGACATGATCTGTCCTGACTGGCAATAGCCGCACTGCGGCACGTCTGACTCGATCCACGCACGCTGTACAGCGTGGCTCCTGACCTTCGACAGGCCCTCGATGGTTGTGACACGCTTCCCCTCGGCGGCCTTCAGGGGCAGCACGCAGGAGCGGACCGCTACGCCGTCGACGTGAACAGTACAGGCACCGCAGAGTGCCATTCCGCACCCATACTTAGTGCCAGTGAGCGATAGATGGTCACGCAGCACCCAAAGGAGCGGCGTATCGGCATCCGCGTCGATGTTCTGCGTGGTCCCGTTGACGGTAAGGGTGACCATGTGCCAAACGCACCTTGTAGTTCGAGCGTCGGCTGATGCTACGCGATTTAGCGGATTTCGAGCACCCTCTAAGACGGCCGATAACGTACCCAAACCGGAAGACCGCGACTTCGAGGCTCATCGGCGGCTACCACGCAGCATATTTTCCCGATAGCCACGTCACGGACCGGAAGGAATGGGACCGGAAATGGATGGACATCACGGCCAAACGGGCATTGCACCGATGACAATCCACTGACCGGCATACCCGAAGGCAATCCGGGATTCCCGCGTCCCGAGAATCGGTACGATGATAGGCGCAGCACGGTGGATTCGTTCAGGTAGGAGAATCGCGGTCGCCCTGGCAATCGCGGCACTACTCCCGTTGCCAGCACTCGCGGACGAACCACTGGAATCGGTGGCGGTTCGCGCACTCCGCTGGGCGTTCTACGCCTCAAACGGGTACCGGTGGGAATATAGCGGTATCCTCGTGCTTCACGACGGACAGCTGCGCTACTCCGCGTCGCCGAATACACTCAAGCAAGTGGATGCGGTCGAAATGGATGTCGAGAAACAGCGCAAACCCGGCGACATTCTCGTCGGCCTCTATCACACTCATCCGTGTAAGTCCGACGAGTACTTCCCTCAGTACTTCTCACCACAGGATCTCGTCTCGGCATTCTTCTGGCACGTTCCAACTTTCATACTTGACGAGTGCACAGGCGAAGTACACGAATTTGATCCGTTGCGGGACCGCGCGGCCGACACCGGGACCGTGGTCAAGGTCCTGCGAAAGGACGGCACCAGGACCTGGGTCCGCTTGCCCGCCGGAAGAGTGGTGGGCGACATTGGTGACCAGGGGCCCGATCTGGCCCTCATCGAGCAGCTGATGAGCAACACGACGCAGTGAACGTGAATTGCTCGACGTGAAGCACGTCTGACCAGGCCCTCGGACTCTCACCGCAAGCACCAAAAAAAAGCGCCCGGGTTTTTAATCCGGGCGTTCGGTCGCTTGCTTGTGTGTGGAGGAGCGTTTCGTTTTTATTATTCGATGGCCTGGTGTCCGGTTTCGCATCCCGCTATCGCCGAACCCATGCTTTCTTTGAAATTCCTGAACTTGCCGACTTCCACCTTCTTAGGACCGGTTTCGGTCCTCTTCTGCTTGTTATAGTTGCAATGGTCGTGCCATAGCTCCCGGCGCCGCATTCGATGTGACATGTTGTATCCGGGACGTAGCTCGAGTGTGACGCAGTGCCCGTTATGCGCCCCATTTACCGCAGTTGTGGCGGCTGCCGCGAGCCGCTGCCAGGACTGAAACCGCTCAACAAGGCGGGCGGTGTCAAGATCATCGACACATTAGCGGCCAGCGCGGGGCTCCCTATACAGTCCCGACGGGCCAAACCGTTCAATACGCTGACGAATCTGGCTTTGACCGGGTGTAAATTAACTCGACACATGCCGCTGCGCCGGCAGGATGGGTGACGCTCAGGCGATGGACAAATTCGACCGCATATTTCGACTACACGCGATTCTCGCCAGCCGGCGAACACCGATCTCGCTCGATGAATTGAAGCGAAAATTGGATTGTTCGAAGGCCACTGTTCACCGCACCATCAACGCGCTCAAGGATTACCTGGCCGCTCCCATCGTGTTCGACTCTGAACGCCAGGGCTATCGATACACCGCGGACGCGAAAGCTCCCGAGTTTGAGCTGCCCGGATTGTGGTTCACACCCGCAGAGCTACAGGCGCTCGCGCTCATGCAGCGACTTCTCCAAGAGGCTGGCCGTGGTCTGCTCGAGGAGCACGTAGGAACCCTGACCAAGCGTCTCAATGAGCTTACGAGTCACAAGCGGCTCAATCTCAATGAATCGGCCCGCCGACTTAAGTTTCCGGCCCTCGCTGCGAGGCCCGCGGGCACCGCGTTCCCGATCGCGATCTCCGCAACTCTGGAGCGCAAGAAACTCAAGTTGCACTACCACGCGCGAGGGACCAACGAGCACACGGCCCGCACGATCTCACCTCAACGAGTGATCCACTACCGTGAGAGCTGGTACCTGGATGCCTGGGACGAGAACAAGCAGGCGCTTCGCAGCTTCTCTATTGATCGCATCCATGAGCTCACCGCCCTCGATGCGCCTGCGACCGACATTTCTGAAGATGAGCTGGACAAACACTACGCCAGCTCCTACGGCATCTTCAGTGGCGAGGCTGACAAAATCGCCGTCCTGCAGTTCACAGCCGAGCGGGCTCGCTGGGTGGCCGATGAGCAATGGCATCCCCAACAACAGAGCACGTATCTGGCCGACGGTACCTACGAGCTTCGCATTCCCTACAGCGATCCGCGCGAGCTGACCATGGACATCTTGCGCCACGCGGCGCACGTCAAAGTCATTGCTCCGGAATCCCTTCGCAGGGAAGTTCGCGATCAATTGGCCGCGGCCTTGGCGCAATATCCATAAGTCCAGTCTCACGTTTTGAGACTGACGGGGTTCAAGCTAGCCAACGCTAGAAGCAACCAGTCAGCGACAGACGGAGATGCCATGCTCGAATTCACCCTTGCGGTATTGACGGCTAGCGTTCTCGGTTTTGCCTCGGGGTGGCTTGTACGAACCGCTCGATCACGCGCGACGGAAGCGGCCGCAAGCGCGCAGATTCAGGGTCTACAGCTGCGATTCGAGCAAACGTCCAAGGACTTCGACGAATTGAAGTCGGCCCACACCGAGCTGCGTCGTCAGCACTTCGACGAATCCACCGCCCGTGCAAGTGCCGAGGCCGTTGCACGCCAGGTTCCAGGGCTGGTCAGCAAGCTCGAAAACTGCAATCAAGAGATCAGTGCCCGCAAAGCACGCGTGGCAACACTCGAGTTGGAACTCACCAATGAGCGGGCATCCCTGAAAGACGAGCGGGATCTCCTCGAACGAACACGCGCGACGCTGTCGGACTCCTTCAAGGCGCTGTCCGCAGATGCGCTCAAGAGTAACAACGCGACATTCATTGATCTGGCCAAGTCGACCCTGGAGACGTTCCAGCAGGGCGCGCGCGCGGAGCTTGCCGCGCGCCAGACCGCAGTGGATCAGATGGTGCAACCGATCAGAGAGTCGCTGTCGAAAGTGGACAACAAGCTGGGTGAGATTGAGAGTCAGCGAGTGGCTGCGTACGCGGCCCTGAACGAGCAGCTGAAAGGATTGGTCGAAACACACCTCCCGGTGCTGCGCACTGAGACGGCAAACCTGGTCAAAGCGCTGCGACAGCCCACCGTCCGCGGCCGCTATGGTGAGGTGCAACTCAAGCGCGTCGTCGAGATGGCCGGCATGCTCGACCACTGCGACTTCGTCGAGCAGGAGAGCCGGCAGACCGGGGATGGACACCTACGTCCGGATCTCATCGTCAAACTGCCCGGCGGCCGCAATATCGTGGTCGATGCAAAGACGCCCATTTCGGCGTACCTCGAAGCCATTGAGACTGCCGATGAGAGAACCCAGCGCCTGCTGACTGCCCAACATGCACAGCAATGCCGCAATCACGTCGCAGCCCTCGGCCGAAAGGCTTACTGGGAACAATTCGCACCCACGCCCGAATTTGTCGTGATGTTCATTCCGGGTGAAGTGTTCTTCAGCGCGGCCCTCCAGGAAGACCCCACACTGCTGGAATGTGGAGTGAACGAAAAAGTCATCCTGGCCACACCGACCACCCTGATTGCACTCCTGCGTGCCGTTCACTACGGATGGCGGCAGGAAAAGCTCGCCCAAAACGCCGAAGAGGTGGCGAAGCTCGGCAAGGAGCTGTACGACCGAATCCGCACCTTGAGCGGACATTGGAGTGAGGTCGGCGACCGGTTGGGCAAGGCAGTCGAAGCCTATAATCGGTCCACCAGCACCCTCGAGTCACGCGTGATCGTCTCAACCCGCCGTTTCAAAGATCTCAAGGTGGGCGCCTGTGACAGCGAAATCGTTCCGCTCAAACAGATCGAGGTGATTCCGCGACTGGTTCAATTGGAGGAACTCACTCCTACCAGTCTGAGCGTCACGGGTCCGAGGCCTCACAGTGGCAGTGCGGCAGCGTAAGTATCAAACTTCCGCTGCTCGCCAAACGAACTTGGCACAGTGCGGGGGTGAGAACTGCTCCCAGTGACATGTGGTTGGAGTGATCTTCGACCATGTGAATCGTATGCGGATGGGTTTCCCGTTGAAGGTATCGTCGGCGTAAAAGAGTCCTACGCCATTGTGGAAGCTGCCTCTCACGGGCGGATCCATACTATTCCGACCACAAGCAGGGCCTTGGGCGCGTTTTCCGGTCGTTGCCGTCCAAACTGGAAGTGGAAATCGACATTTGCGCATTTACAACTCCAATTGGGCGAAGGGATTCGCCAGCTACTATGTCTTTGCCGGACTTCCGCCGATCCCCAACTCGCGATCATTGGCCAATGTGATTTCGGATACCTGCATTCGCCAACTCAATGGCACTCTCCGTGACGGGCCTATCGTCGGCTCACTCCGGCAGCTTCATCTTCCCGAGTAGTGCCGTGTAGCGCGGATCGCCGTGGACGCTCTCGAGCAGCGGGTCGACTTTCACGTTGGCCAGACCGCCATCGCGTTGCTGGTATGCACGCTCCAGCCACTCGAACGCCTTGTCCTTGTTACCATACCACCCAAAGACTTCGGCGATCTGATAGGCCGAATCCTGCGCGTGCTTGTCGACCAACTCCTCGAGCGCCTGTTGCGACTCCTTCGCGTTCCCAAGCGTGTGTCTGGCCATCGCGATGGCCGGCAGCCGAGTTGCTTCATCGTCGATCTTGCGCGCCGTCATCAGCGCGTCCGCCGCTTTGCCCTCGAGCAGCTGCAGCGTGGCTAGGACGTCCAAGCCAAAAGAGGAATCCGGGCGGATCTCAAGGCTACGGCGCAGCGCTTCGGCCGCGGCGGGATACTCTCGGCTGTACATCAGGTAGCGACCGAGTCTCTCCCAGGCGAAATTCGACAACGGATCGGGTTCGATGGCCTTTTTTGCCGCCGCAATGGCCTCCGGCAGCCGGCCAATGGATTCCAGCAGATTGGCGTAGTTAATTTGAACCCCAGGGGACGCTGGATCGAGAATGAGCGCCTTCGCAAAATCCGCCTGAGCCCCCATCCAGTCCCAGCTAAAACTGGACCGCAGAAAACCGCGCACCGAATAGCCATCCGCCTCCTCTGGACCGAGTGCGATTGCCTGTTCGGCATCGGCCTCCGCTTGCCTCAATCCCGCCGCGTCGCCGGCCGAATCCGCCAGGAACGACTCCGAGTGGGCCAGGCTGGCATAGGCCGCGGCGTAGCGGGGATCGAGTGCGATCACCCTGCGGTAGGCCTCGATCGCGCGCCGCCAACTGTCGGGATTCCCGCGTTCTTGGAATTGCCGCCCGAGCAAGTACTGATTGTAGGCCTCCGTGTTCGAACTGCGGTGCGGGGCGACGGGCTGTGTCGATGCGAGCTTGGCCTTCAGTGCCTCGACCACGGCCGCGGCGATCTCGTCCTGCACCTTGAAGATGTCCTTGATGTTTCGGTCGTAGGTCTTCGACCAGAGGTGATAGCCGTTATCGGCGCGGATCAATTGGGCCGTCACTCGCAACGTGTCCCCGGATTTGCGCACACTGCCCTCGAGCACGTGCGCGACGTTGAGTGTTTTGGCGATCTCGGCGATCGTGACCTGCTTGCCTTTGAAGTAGAAAGACGAGGTTCGCGCGATCACCTGCAGGTCCTGAATCTGCGCCAGCAGATCGATGAGTTCCTCGGACAGACCGTCCGAGAAGTACCCTTGATCCTTTTTCTCGCTCATATCGAGAAAAGGTAGGACCGCGATCGAGTGCTCGGGCGGCGCAAATGCGGAGACATTCGCGCTGACCGCCGCCTGCATGCGAGTTTCGCGGTAGAGCGAATAACCTACCATTGCAAGAATCGCGACGCCGGCCACAGCGCTGACCCAGAGCACGGAGCGGTGGCGTCCCACGAATTTTCGCACCCGGTAGGGGATGCGCGCCGGCTGCGCCTGGATGGGCTTGCCTTCGAGGTAGCGTCGCAGATCCGCCGCGAACGCGGCGGCACTAGGGTAACGCCCCGCCGGATCCTTCGCGAGCGCTTTGAGCACGATGGCATCCAGATCCCCGCGCAGTTGCCGCGCCCACTGCTCCGGCGTGTTGGTAACGGTGGTGGCCGTGGTCGCTTCGAGTTGTATGCTGGGCTTTTTTACCTCGAGCGTGGCCATGGCCTGATCGAGCAGCCCGATCGAGGCGGCGCTCTTGAGCCGGTAGGGACGGGTCCCCGTGAGCAGTTCGTAGAGCAGCACACCCAGGGAGTACAGATCGCTGCGCTCATCGATCGGATCGCCGCGCAGCAGCTCGGGGCTGGCATAGTCCGGGGTCAGTGCTTGGCCGTGGACACTGGTCAGGGCGGGCTGATCGGCGTCCTCCGCCTCCAGGAGCTTCGCGATGCCAAAGTCTAACAGGCGCACTTGGCCCGCCGTGGACACGAGAATATTCGAGGGCTTCAAGTCGCGATGGATGACCTGTGTCTCATGCGCGTACTGCACCGCTTCCAGCACTTGCAGGAAGAGCGCGAGGCGCGCAGCGATAGGCAGATGGTGGGTATCGCACCACAGGTTCAGCGGCTCGCCCCGTACGTACTCCATCGCGAGGTACGGCGCTTGGGCATCGACCCCGGCATCATAGAGGCGCGCGATCTGGGGATGCTCGAGACTCGCCAGGATGTCGCGCTCGCGTGCAAAGCGCGGCTCCAGATCTCCTCGCCGGTGCATGAATATCGGTAGTTTCAGGGCGACCTCGCGTGTGAATGCCCCATCGGCACGCCGCGCGAGCCATACCTCGGCCATGCCCCCCGATCCGAGTGGTCGAATCAACTCGTACGGGCCCACGCGCGCACCCGGCTTGAGGCCGCTCGCGCTCTTGGCCTCATCGGGGGAGCCCAGCTTCGGCAGCGTCATAAGGGCACTAACCCGCACGGTCTCGGCTGCTTCGGGCAACAGAGCTCTGCGCAACGCCGAGGCCAGATACCGATGCTCGGGGGAAAGCCGCCGCAGCCAGGCGCGCCGCCCGGCTTCATCAAGCGGCAGCGCTTCATCTAGCAACTGGCTCATCATCGCCATCTGAGGAGGTGACAGCCTCACATTCCTACCGCAGCGATTCCGCGAGGATCAGCCGTGCCTTTTCCCAGTCGCGTTGGACGGTGCGTTCGGTGACGGCCAGCGTTTCCGCAATCTCCTGCTCGGTGTAACCACCGAAGTAGCGCATTTGCGCCACCTGGCCCAACCGCGGATCCGCCTTCTCTAAGTCCTCCAGCGCTTCATGCACCCTCAGCACCGTTTCCTCGCCGTCCGCAACATTGGCCAACAAGTTCGTCGACAACGTCACCGGCTGCCAATCCCCGCCTCGCTTCTCCGCGATTTGGTCGCGCACGCTGTTGACGATCACCGACCGCATGACTTGGGAGGCATAGGCGAAGAAGGCCCTACGGTCCTCGGCACGAAGCTGCCCGGCAGTCACGAAACGCAGGTACGACTCGTGTACAAGGCAGGTCGTGTCCAGCACGGTGTTGCGTCCGCCGTCGCGCAGCCGAGCTCGGGCCAGCCGCTGCAGCTCGGTGTAGGCGGCGGCGAACAGCGCATCGCGCGCTGTCGCGTCGCCCGCCTGCATCCTGCCCAGTAGCTCGGTGAGCTGAGTCATAGAGTCCCTTCGCATCCGGGACGCAACGGTTCGCCAGGTTCATGCCAGGTCAAGCGAGAACTGACCCCGAATGTCGGGTTTGGCTCCGCGACCGTGTCTGTACGAATGAGGCACCAAAACAGGCCCGTTTGGCATCTCAGGCAGGCCGGTGCAGACGCCTCAACGTACCAGGATCGATAGAACAGCTCCCAATCAAACATTCTCCGCAACCCAGGACATATTCATGAACACCATGACCCCCGCCGCCGCGTTTCGCAGACTCATCACCACCGCGATCCTCAGCGCTTTTGCATTGAGCTTCGCCGGTGTTTGCACCGCTGCCGGCCCGACCGACGCGCCTCACACTATTGTCAAATTCGGCGACCTCGCCGTCTCGACTTCGCTGGGTGCGACTGCGCTATATGCCCGCCTACGAGTGGCGGCCGAACAGGTCTGCCCGCTCGTTCGCGGTGGCGACCTCGCCTCAAAGGCGCGCGCGAATGCGTGCGTGCACAAAGCGATCAAGGATGCGGTGACTTCGATTGACCAACCCGCATTGTTCGCGGTGTACGGCGGAAAGAACGGAGAGCCGACCGCAATCGTACTTGCTGCCAGCCAAGGCCGCTAGTGGGGGTGATTTCCTTCCCGTTTACGCCTTAGTGGGCAAGCCGATCCATATGACCCGGGCTCGCCCGCACACCTCAGTGCGGATGCGCGCCCGGCTTGCAAAACAGTTTGACATTAACTTAATTGGGGCAAGCACAATGAGTGCTCGAATCCGCGCGGCGATGTTCGCCGCGTTGGCTGCGTATGGTCTTCCGGTAGCCGCATGGGGCCAGAGCGTTAGGCCTGGCGAGCTGGAGAGCGCTGCGCGTCAGGGCGAACAGCTGCTGCGTCAGCAGCAGCAGATACAAGAGGAGCGCCAGCGCGAACGCGATCGCGAGCGCCAGCAGCCTGCCGGGCAGGAACTCCCCGCGGCGCCATCCGCTGCTGCCGTGGTGCCAGACGATGGAAAGTGCGTGGACGTCCGCTCTCTGGATGTGGTCGGCGCCCGGCTCGTTTCCCAGAAGCAGCTATCAGAGCTCCAGCATGACGTGGCGGGGCACTGCATCGGTGCGAAGGAGCTCAACGCGCTGCTCCGACGCATTACAGACATCTATGTGTCAGAGGGGTACGTGACCTCGCGCGCGTACGTTCCGCCGCAGGATACGAAAGATGGCCGCCTCACCATCGTAGTCGTCGAAGGTACGGTCGAGCGCGTCGAAGTGGAGCCGAAGGGAAGCGTCTCGGCGGCGACCGCATTCCCTGACATGACGGGGCACGTGTTCAACCTTCGTGACGCGGAGCAGGGGATTGATCAGCTAAACCGTCTTTCGACCAACAACGCGAAACTCGACATCCGCCCGGGTTCCACTCCGGGCTCATCCGTGCTCGTCATCATGAACTCGCCGAGGCGTCGCGTGACCGGTTCGTTCTCCTCCGACGACACGGGCACGGATGCGACGGGCGTATGGCAGGGTACGGCCACGGTCATTGCCGACAACCCTATCGGGATCAACGACAACCTGCTGGTCTCTCACAGCCGGAGCATCGATGATCCGGCGGGCCCGGCGATGAGCCGCGCGACTTCGGTCAGCTATTCGGTTCCGTACGGCTGGTGGACGGGCAGCTTGTCGTACAGCGAGTCTGCTTATGCGACCGTCGTACAAGGGATAACCCGGAGCTTCGTCACTTCGGGCACGAGCCGGAACGAGACACTGCGCTTCGACCGCGTTGGCTACCGCGACCAGAGCCGGAAGCTGACGTTCTACGCGGACATCACCCGTCGCGACAGTGAGAACTTCGTCGCCGACCAGCTCATCAATGCGAGCAGCCGCGTCCTGACGCTTCTCGATCTCAGCTCGAACCTCAGCATCACGCAAGGCGGAGCACTTTGGAGCTTCGATGTAGGGTTGTCGCGTGGTGTAACGTGGCTTGGCGGGTTACACGATGCAGCGGATCTGCCCGGCAGCGCTCCGCATGGCGAGTTCCTGAAGCTGACTGCGGGCGCGGGTGTGACACGCGGTTTCGAGCCGTTCGGACTTCGTACTCAAGTCTCGAGCACGTTCGCGGGACAGTGGAGCAACGACACTCTTTACTCGAGCGAGCAGGTCGCCATCGCCGGTCCCTTCGCTGTCCGTGGCTTCCGTGACGTCCGTCTGTTCGGGGATCGCGGATTCACATGGCGTAACGAGCTTGGGTTCCCATTTGCGATCGGGCCCGGAAACGTCTTCCCCATCAGTGTCCGTCCGTTCGTCGGATCCGACTTCGGAAAAGTGCTGGCGCACAACGATGTTCCCGGTGCCTACCTGTCCGGCTGGGCTACCGGCGTAAATCTCGCATTCGCGTCGACTTCGCTGCAGCTGTCCTGGTCCGGGGCGGCGTGGCGCTCCGCCTCCGTCCCGTCCGATCACCTGTTTTTTGCGCGTCTCGCGACGAGCTTCTGACGTCGCCGTTCCAGGAAGAACCAGAATCATGAAAACTCCTTCAGCGTTCGAACGTTTCATCGCACGCGTCCTGCTTGCGATCGTGTCATTTCAGCTGGCATTCGGCACGCAGATCGCAGCCGCCCAGGCGACGGCCGCCGCGCCGGCACCCGCCGATACGCGTACGACCGTAACGAGCAGCGCAAACGGCACTCCCGTAGTCAATATCGCGACGCCGAACTCGGCGGGTGTCTCGCATAACAAATTCAACACCTACGATGTCGCCAAGGGCGGGCTGATTCTCAACAACAGTGCGGCCAATGGCGTCTCGTTGATCGGGGGCGGCACGACCGGGAACGCCAACCTCGCGGGCGGCCAGGCTGCGAGCCTGATCCTCAACGAGGTCGTCAAGGCCAATGCCGGATCCATGCTGGCAGGCTACCAGGAGATTCTCGGGCATTCTGCTGAGCTGGTCATCGCAAACCCGTGGGGCATTACCTGCAACGGTTGCGGATTCGTCAACACACCGCGCGTGACGCTCACCACGGGTGCGCCGACACTGAATGCGAGCGGCGCACTCGCCGGCTTTACCATCACCGGCGGACAGCTCGCCATCGGCGGAAACGGTCTCGATGCCACGCGCCAGTCGACTCTCGATCTGCTCGCTCGCGCTGTCTCGATCAACGGCAACGTCATCGTTGGCAGTAAGACCAACGGTATCTCCGGTGATCTGCAGGTCCTTGCCGGCTCGAACAGCTTTGACTACGCGAACCGCACCGGCACGGCAACTCCCGGCACCGGCGCATCACCGCAGTTCGCGATCGATTCAAGTGTTCTCGGCGGTATGTACGCCGATAGAATCCGCCTGCTCGTCAATGAGCACGGGGCAGGCGTGCGCCTGGCGGGAAATGTGGCTGCGGCTGCCGACGATCTCGTCATCACTGCTGACGGCCGTATCGAGTTACGTGGAGCGACAAGCTCCGCCGGTGATCTCACCGTGCGCGGCGGGGACGTGCAGGTCGCGCTTGCCGACTCCAACACGTATCTGTATGGCGGCCGCGATCTGAGCATCAATTCGGCGGGGGGCCTCGACTTCGGCGCCGGCTCCATCGGCGCCAAGCGCAATGTGTCATTCACTACGGTGGGCTCACTCAATGATGTGGGCGGTGCCAACGATCAGCGCTTCAGCATCAATGGAGTGCTCGCCGCCAATGTTGGTGGCGCACTCGACATGGCGGGTGGGTACTGGAGCGCGCCGCAGGTTTCGTTCAACGCCGCGAGCATTCAGCTCGGCGCGAGCGGCACGGTCTACGGAAGCGGCGCGGCGAGTAATTCCGCCAGCTTCACCACGCCCGGTGTTCTTTCGATCACTGGCGGAAAGCTGTACTCGAATGCCGATGCAACTCTCAATGCCGGTCGTATCGAGGTGGATTCAGCCGGCGTAGTAGCCGCTACCGGTGCGCTTTCGGCGACGGTCGGACGGGGGAGCGCCGGCGGCATCGACACTGCGGGCACGCTCCAAGGTAACTCCGTCAGCATCGTGGCTGCCGGGGATGCGCCCACCACTCCCACAACCTTCCGCAACGCCGCGACGGGCCAAATTATCGCGACGAAGGGGCTCACCATCGGCGAGACCGGCGCAAGCTCTCCCGCCGGCAGCGCCCTTGCGAATGAAGGCACCATTGCTGGTGATGCCGTCACGATCGGTACGACGGACACTTCGAACACCAACGCCATCCAGGCGACGACGAACCTCGCCCTGAACAGTGCGACTGTCGAGAACACGGGCAAGGACGCCCTGATCATTGGGTCGACGAGCGCAACGGGAAGCGCGACGCTGGCGGCGAACACGATAACCAACAGTGGACAGATCTGGTCGGCAGGTGATCTCGTTCTTGCACCGACCACATTGACCCAGCAGCGTGCCGCGGGCGCCACGGCCAATCCCCTCATCGGGGCAGGTCGCGATCTGACTGTTGCCTACACCGGTAACGCGGATCTCGGCACAGGTGACCTGCGGGCAGGCCGTGATCTGACGATCACGGGCGCCGCCGTGACCGACCGTGGTGGCGTCAGCACGACGACCACGAACGGAGATTTGCGTTACGCGGGACGCAATCTCGTCGCGACAGCGGCTCCCGGAGGCTCGGTGGCTATCGGGGGCGGACAGTGGTACTCGAATGGCGATCTGCGCCTCACTGGTGAGGACGTCATCCTTGGTCACTATTTTGATCAGTTCGGCGTACAGGTGAATGTGGCCGGAGTGGTGCTCGCCGGTGCTCAGAGCGGCACGGGAGTAGTCGCGCTCGACGCGCGAAGCGGCTCTGTGAATCTCAACTCGGACGCCGCGGTGTACAGCGGATGCAACTCAGCAACCTGCCAAAACCCATCCGGCGGGGATCTTTTGATCACCCAGAACACTGCCTTCGCCCTGGCGCAGCCGAACGTGCTCCAGGCCAATGGGCTGTTGTCGATCAGTGCGACCGGCGCCATCGACAATTCCGGAACGATCCAGGGCGGTACCGTCTCTTTGGCCTCGAGCAACGGTGCGGTGCCGCTCAACTTCTCCAACCGCAGCACCGGGTCGGTGATCGCGACGCAGGCGCTTCAGATCGGCACGTCGGCAACGCCCGCCGGTACCGTAGTCATTGACCCAACCATCCCTAACTATAGGGCCGGTGTGTTTGGCGGTGTTCTGGACATCAACGCCGCGAATCTCTTCAACAACGGAATCCTTCAGGGGGTGGGCGGCAGGTCCAATATTCACGTGGGCACCCTCAACAACGGTGGCTCCATCCAGGGATTTGCGGATGCGGCGGGTCTTGGCCTGCTGGCGATCAACGCCGACTCCATCACCAACTATGGAACTCTGTTCGACGAGGCGACGCTGACGGTCAATGCGCGCAATCTCACCAACATGGCGAGCGGTAACATCGCCTCGCCGGGCGTGTTGTCCCTGGTCGCCGGCGGGGCCGGTGCAACGCCCGCCCTGAACTACGGCCAGATCGGCGGGGCCACCCTCCAGCTCCTGTTCCACAACGGTCTGGTGAACGGGCTGGATCCCGGCGTACCCGCAAACCGGGGTAACGCGGCGGACATCTTTGCCAGCGGCTCCCTGACAATTCAGATGGACAACGGCTCGTCGTTGATTAATTACGCCAAGATTGAGTCGGACGCCGACCTGCTTATCTCTTTCATCGGCGGCGGATCGCTCCTGAACCAGATGAGCATGCTGCCCGATTCCGAGCTGGCGTGGGTCTGGGACCGACAGCCGTCGACGAGAACGCGTGGCGGCGCCGCACTGCTGCTAACGGGGCAGAACAACTCCGTAGATAAAACCGTCTTCGTAGTCGGCGATCCCGCCTACACTTCCAATTACTATTACTATTTCGGTGACCAGCTGCAGTCGGCTGCCTATCAGGATACCCGTGATGTCACTGTCTGGAATCAGCAGTTTGCACCAGGGCTAGATCTGGCTGCGATCCAGCAGCCTACCATCAGGGCCGGGAACAACCTGGCAATCCAGAATTTCGGAAACCTGGTCAACAACGGCACGATCGAGGCCGGTAGCAACGTGTACCTCGGCGGTGTGACTCCAGCGACCTCCGTCGCAAACAACGCGCTCCTCTTCGGCCAACGCGACAAGACCCTCAAATTCGTCGAATCTTTTACCTGTCAGAGTGCGAGGGTCGGATTGACCACAGATATCGGGTGTGGAAACACAGCATTTCCCCCGAACGTCATGCTGGACAACGGCGCATACGGCCCTTTCACCCCGATCATCGACTACTCCGCTGTGAGGCCCGGCACTACCGCATTCGATGCCAAGATCATTGCCGGAGGTACTCTGACGATCATCGGCACCGTCCAGAACAACGGCACCGTCCAGGATAACCAACGCCCTACGTTCCAGCTTCCCCAGCGGCAAGACGCGACCAAGAAAGACACCATATCGGTCATTCCGCCCGGTGCGCCCGGTTCGCGGGGCTCGGCGCCGACCCTCAGTGTAAACGGCGCGACCATCCCGTTGCCGACATCCGCCAACGGGCGTTTCATCAGCGCGCAGAACTCCACGCAAGGTCCGCTCATCGAGACGAATCCGCTGTTCGGAATCGACAGCGTCGCGCTTGGGTCCGACTACCTGGCGAAGCTCCTGCAGCTCAACCCGGACACTCAGACCCGCCGCATCGGTGATGCCAATTACGAGGCGTATCTCATACAGCAGCAGTTGGTTGCGCTGACCGGCCGGAGCGTGCTCGAAGGGTACTCGTACACGGACATCGTGGATGGCGTGCTCTTCCAGAGTGCCGCAGAGACCAACATGGAAGGCGCGCTCTTCGAGAATGCCAAAGAGGAAGCCAAGACACTCAGTCTGGGCTACGGCAAAGCGCTTACGTCCGCGCAGGTTGCTTCGCTCACGAGCGACATCGTGTGGATGGTCGAGCAGGAAGTGCAAGGACAAAAAGTACTGGTCCCCGTCGTATACCTGACCGATGCCACGCGCGCCGGGCAGTCGCTCATTGGCGGTGGTCCGACCCTGGCGGGCTACAACGTCGATATCAACGGCGGAGCGCTTAAAAACACCGGCGGCACTATCGTTGCCGGCAATTCCCTCAACATCAATACCGCCGGAAATATCGAGAACCTGAGTGGCCGCATCGCTGGCTGGAATGTGCAGCTCAACGCGGGCGGCGACATCATCAACTCCACACTTGTCAAGCGGGTTGGCGACAATAAGAACGGCACCGATGTGGCTCAACGCGTGGCGTCCATTGAGGCTGGAAACGTCGCGATTCTCAACGCAGGGAACGATATCAAGATCAACGGCGCCTGGGTGAACGCGGGTAAGGATGCGGCGCTGATTGCAGGTAGGAATGTTGACGTCAAAGCGCTGGCACTCACCACTAACATTACCGCCGACGATGGCTTGTGGTCTGTCCAGGGACAGAAGGCGCTGGGCGCGGGTGTCAATGCGGGAGGGAACGCGATCCTCCACGCCGGGCAGGATGTCAACATCAAGGGTGCACAGGTTGCGGCGGGTGAGACCGCGTCCGTCCGTGCGGACCGCGGCAACGTCAATATCGGTGTGCTCGAGCTCACCCACTCGGCCAGCTCGTCAAAAACCAAAACCGGCACGTATACCCAGCTCGATACCGACAAGGACAATGTGACGGCGACGCTCGGCGCGGGAGTGGAGCATACGACCACAACGCACACGAGCACGGACACGACGGGTTTCGCCTCGGGTATCTCGGGTAAGGGCATCGAGCTGAGCACCGGGAAAGGTGACGTCAACATCAAGGGCTCGACGCTCGATGCCGGAAGCGACGGCATTCTCGTAGACAGTGCCCGTAATGTGAACATCACCGCGTACAACAACAAGAGCGAGAGTACGGACACGACGGACAGAGTCCGGTCGGGAGTTCAGATCGACGCAAGCGCCGATGGAGCATTCGGCGGTCTCGCGGAATCGGGCGACAAGACCAGCACGACGACGACTCAAACGACGGCCCAGACGAGTGCCCTTCATAGCGGCGGAAACATCGTCATCAGGGGCAAGGGTGACGTCACCAACGAGGGAACGCAGTTCGATGCGACCGGTGATGTGTCGCTCTCGGGCGAGAACGTCATCAACAAGGCTGCGCGCGACACATTCACCACTTCCACGACGGAATCGAAGTGGGAAACAAAGCAGCAGGAAGGTCTCACAACCAACGGGACCGGCGAAAGCATCAAAAACGCAGTCCAGGGCAAGGGTGACCAGGTCAGTGTCAACAACCTGGAGTGGCAGCAGCGCGTTACCGGCAGCTACAGCACGGATACGACCACCAACGAGCAGTCACAGGCTCACGGTACTGAGATCAAGGCTGGCGGAAACGTCACCATCAATGCGAAGAACAATGCGAGCGACGAGGGAACGCTCTACAAGGCTGGCAAGAACGTCGACATCTCAGCAGAGAGCTACGAGAACAAGGCGGCCGCCAATACCAATACGACGACGAACGAGACGACCTACGGGAGCGGCAAGGTAACCGCTGGGCTCAATTCAGCAGCTGAAGTTGCCCTGACAGCATCTGCCGACGGCGGACATCAGAAGTCCGGAACGAGCACGTCGACCGCGAAGGTCGGCAGCATCAACGCAGGCGGCCAGGTCAGCATCAAGGCGCGCTCCGGCGATGTGACGCTCGAGGGTACGCAGCTCAGCGGCGACAAGGGCGTCGACATCACGGCGGCTCGTGACGTCAACATTAATCAGGCGAACGATACGACGAAGACGTGGAGCTCGGAGGAATCCGGCAGCGGTCGGGTATCGGCCAACGTGTCCCTGTTGGGGACGGGCGGTGCGGTCGGGGTTGGCGCGAGCACGCGGCTCGCAGAAAGCAATGACACCACGAGCACTGCCAAGGCGGCGAGCATCAACTCGGGCGGCAATGTACAGATCAAGGCCGGCCGGGATCTGACCTCGCAGGGGGCAAACGTCGATGCCGCGGGGAATGTGGATCTCAAGGCGACCAGGAATGTGAACCTGCTCGCCGCCACGGATAAGACGGACAAGACCGGTTCCGTGAATTCTGGCGGTGTCGATGTCAACGTGGGGTTCGGAACAGACGCCGCTGAGAACACCGGAAGCGGCGGCGCGAACGTCAATTTCGAGAAAGGCAAGACGGACTATCACGAGTCTACCCAGCACGGCAGCACGATTAAGGCGGGGGGCAAGTTCTCCGTCGACGCCGGCGGCAATGCAGTGCTTCAGGGCACTCAGGTGGATGCGAATAGCGCCGACCTGAAGACCGGCGGCAACCTGACGCTGGAGAGCGCCCAGCACACGATCAAAGACAATTCGTATGACGTAGGCGGCGACCTGAGTGCCTCCGTATCGAAGGGCGGCGGCACTGGTGGCGCAAGCACTGTCGGCCACGGCGGCACCGGGTCGTCGGGTGCGAAAGGTGGAAACGCGGCCGGTGGTAACGGCCAGATCAATGTCATGCAGAGCAAGCAGGATATTGAGACCAATACCAACGCTACGATCAAGACACGCGGCGCCACGACGGTCGACGTCGGCGGTGACATGTCATTGAAGGGCGCGAATATCAACGCGGACGGCGGAACATCGGGGAAGGTTGCAGGCAACCTGACGATAGAGACGCGGACCGACAAGGAGAATGTCGATCAGACCAACGTCAAGGCCTACGCCGGCATGGGTCCGGTCGGAGGCAGTGGCGGCGGGAGCAAGTCCCAGCGCGTGCAGGAAGGTGTGCAGACGGGTGCGAACGCCGTCGGCCAGAGCGGCCTATTCACGGACGTGAACGCTCAGAAGAAGGACAACGTCAGCATCGGAACAGGGAGTGGTATTTCCGGTGGCAAGAACGGGATCAATCTGAACGTTGGTGGTGACACCACGCTTAAGGGCGCGACCAACTCTGGTACCGATTTCCACACTGCCGGCACGACCACAATTACTACGGTCGACACTCACAGCAGCGAGTCGGATACGAAGCTGCGTATCGCTGGTACGGTAGCTTCTGCCGCCGGAAGCGATAAGGGCAAGGGTGGAGATTTCGGGCTGAGCGTGCACACGCCGGGAGGCCACGGCGGGACGCCAGAGGAGCCGACGCATTCGAACACTGGGGCGACGGATGCCGCTGCTCCGCAGCCAAGGCGGACACAACCTGACTCGCCTATGAATGACCCGAATTCGCAGGCGCCCCGCCCACGCGCGCCCGTGGAGGCGGCGAACGACCCGAACGTGCAGGCGCCCCGCCCACGCGGCCCTGTGCCGGCGGCTAACGACCCGAACGTGCAAGCGCCCCGCCCACGTGCGCCTGTGGAGGCGGCGAACGACCCTAATGTGCAGGCACCTCGGCCGCGCGCGCCTATGCAGGCCGCGAACGATCCAAGCGTGCAAGCGCCCCGCCCACACGCGCCCGTGGAGGCGGCCAACGATCCGAATGTGCAGGCACCTCGGCCGCGTGCGCCTATGCAGGCCGCGAACGATCCGAACGTGCAAGCGCCCCGCCCACGCGCGCCTGTGGATGCAGCTAACGATCCAAACGCGCAGGTGCCTCCTCCGCGCGTAAATGCATCACGTCCGGCCCCCGACGAGCGTTTGGCCATGGTCTCCCCGCGTAACGGCAGCGGTCCCGCCGGGTCAGACGAACTACCGGTTCACCAGGTGCCGGATGCTGAGCCGCCAGCACAACAGCATCCTAATTTTGCGGCAGAGGCAGCAGAAGAGAGGCGCAACCTCATCGCCAACGACCCGGAGGCGCACCTCCTGCATATCGAAGCGGGGGCGTTGCCTCGGGAAATTGGCCAGGCTTTCGACCGGAATCTTGCGGAGATCCTGGCCTTTACCAGCACCCCGCAGCACGCCGCAGAACGGGTCGAGCTGCGCAAAGAATTGCTCGGCGCCCTGGCGAAGTCTCTCGAGGGTCCACGGATCCGTACCAGAGACGGAGTGACCGAGTTTCCGCTCCTGCCAAATTACGTTGGGGAAAATGTCCAGGGGTTCGATCACTGGAAGAGCCGAAACCTGAACGACGCACCGGTTGCGAAATATCAGGGCAACGTCGCCGCGAGGAAAATAATCTACTACACGCCGGAGCAGCAGGAGAATGCGCGCGTGTACGTGCGCCCCGACAAGAAGCTCGTGCTCGCGGATGGAGAAGTTCCGAACGGCAAATGGATGTTTATCGTTGACCAGGACGGCCGCATGATCGCAAGGCCGTTCCCCGGTAACGACGACGACATTCATCACTCGTCACTCGCAATGGGTAAACCAGTGCTGATGGCCGGTCAATTCCAGGCTAGCCACGGCATAATCGTGGACATCCAGAACCAGAGCGGTCACTACCGCCCGGATACGGACGCGTTCAAACGCTTCCTGGTTGCTCTTCGCGGTCAGGGTGTCGAGCTGAACGGGGCAGAGGCGCCGCCGCTCAAATACATAACCAAGGCGGATGGTGGGTTCAACGCAGAACCGGACTACACGAGGAATCTACTTAAAGATCCGGATGTCGAGAATGGTCAGCCCATACGGACGCTGCTGCGGTCGATGAAGCCGTCGGCGGAGGTGCAGGCACGAATCGACCTGCGCCCGCAGCCGCCAGCCGCTCAGCCAGGCGAACAACTGCTGCGACTACCGCGGCGTGCGCGGCCAGCCGCGCAGCCGGCCGCGGAACCAGGCGCTCAGCGCGCGAACGATACCGGCGCGGGCGAAGACAAGAGCCATTACAACGACGACTCTGCAAATTCGGAGCCCGCCAACCCGAACTTGGGCGTGCAGCAGCCGGATGCTTTGCCGGTTCACCATGCTGACCCAGTCGCCGCAGACGGCGTTCATGACGGCGCCCATGCTCCAAATCCGGAGCTGATGAACCTGCAGCACGCGGTCGAGCCGCAGCAGCACGAGGCCGGTCCGCAGCAGCATGCGGTTGGGCCGCAGCAGCAACACGAGGGCGGGCCACAGCAACACGAGGCCGACCTGCAGCAACACGAAGCTGACCCCCAGCAGCACGCGATCGTCGCTCCCCAACTCGCCGACGACTACGGAAACGCTCTCGGCAACGCGGCCAACCACCCGGTCGCTGCCCAAGACAACGCGTTACTGCACGATCATCCTGCCGCGCAGGAACTTCATGTGCCGCCCCAGGTGGACAACGGTTACGGAGCTGATCCCCGTGGCGCGGGCGCGCATCCCGACAACCACGCTGTGGCCCCGGATGCCCATGCGCAACATTTAGCTCTTGCGAATCCGCATCATGAAAACCCCGGCGTGGACGATGAAGCACCGAACGTCCCAGTTGCAGAAGGGCCGGGGAGCGCCCAGCCGCCATACAATAAGCACGCTTGGACGGAGCAGACCACCCAGGCCGTTCGTACGCTGCTCAATCACGATGGAGAAGTGCGAGCGATAAGCGAGGAGGCCAGCAAGCGCCTTCTGCCAGAGGATCTGACATTCTTCCAGCGCAACCTTGCTGAGATCGTGACGTATACGGACCAGGCGTTCGGCGCCAGTCAACGCCCACACCTGTTAGCAGAGTTGGAGAAGTCCCTGCAGGGACCGCAGGTCCTCCACGGCGGACGACATGATGGACTAACAGAGTATCCGCTCCTTCAGCAGTATGTCGGAGAGGCCATCGTTGGGTTTGACAACTGGTACATGCGCAAGGCCGAGTCGCGCGAATCTGACATACCGGGAACCAAATACACCGGCGGAGGGCGCCCCGCTGACATCACCCCCATCACGTACTACAAGCAGGACGAGCTCGTGAACAAGCGCGCGTATGTACACGATGGGAAGTTCGCCGACAGCCACGGCGTCCCGCTCGGCGATGGGAAGTATATTTTCGTCGTCGATCATGACGGTCACCTCATTGTGGACAGACCGAACAAGGGCAAGGTCCATCATTCCTCGCTCTCGGCGGGCAAGCCGGTGCTGATGGCCGGTGAATTCGAAATCTGGGGGGACAGCCTTTACCAGATCACGAACCAGAGTGGACACTTCCGTCCGAGCCCGGAGAGCTTCGAGCACTTCCTGCGCGAGTTGTACGACCAGCATTTGGTGTTCGGAGAGGCTAGAGCAGTGGCGCTCTCGTTGAAGACTGACGCGAGCGGCACCTTCTCTATTGCTGAAGAGCCGAAGTTTCTGGTCCCCGAGCATCTGCAACGAGGCCGGGCCACCATGCTTCTACCGCTTGCGCCCCCTCTCGCGGCCAATCCTTCGCACCCTCATGGTGCAGAGGACCAGCCGCTGACGTGGGAACTACCGCCGCAGCTGCAGCGGCTGGGCAGTTTTTGGGTCGATGACTCGGCTTTATTGCGGCGCTGGGCCGCTTGAGACATAACTGAGGCGCACCCCATCACGAATTATCACAACACCGTTGGACCATTGTCGGATGACAGGCAGAATTGCCAGTCATGGCAGCTGCTACGGAAATTACGCGTCTGCTTACGGCATGGAGCGCCGGCGACCGCCAAGCGCTAGATGAGCTGACGCCGATCATGTACGAGGAGATGCGTCGTCTTGCCGAGCGCTATATGCGCAAGGAGGCCGGTGGGCATATCCTTCAGGCGACGGCGCTGGTTCACGAGGCGTACGCCCGACTGGCTGTTGCAGACCTGCCTCTTCGAAATCGTGCCCATTTTCTGGCATTCATGGCGCGGCTCATGCGCCAGATCCTCGTCGACCACGCCCGGGCCCGGAAGAGCGCCAAGCGCGGGGACGGGTTCGAGCGCGTTACGCTCGATGAGTCCGTGGTTGTTTCGTGCGACTCTGACGGGCTGGTCCTCGAACTCGATGAGGTACTCGAGGAGTTGCGGCGGTTCGACGAATTGAAGAGTCAGATCGTTGAGCTGCGTTTCTTCGGCGGCCTCACGTACGAGGAGGCGGCCGAGGCCCTGGAGATCTCCAGACGACTCTGGACAGAGAGCTGCGGCTCGCTAAAGCGTGGCTCCGACACCGCATGAAGTAGCTGGCTCAGTGTTGTGGATGCGCCCCTTGCACCTGCAACTCTTTCAGCGCCGCCTCGGCGGTTTGTCTGCGCGGATCGGAGATGGAAAGCCCCGCACTCAGGATTCGCTCGCCCCGCAGAATCAACGGCTCGGCTTCTTGCTGCCGGTGGGCCATCACCAGGCCCTGGCCGAGGCTCACACGCGCAAGTGCAACCTTCCAGTGATTGTCAGGTAATTCGGCGCGCAGGTTGGTGAGGGCACGGCTGCTCGAGGACAGCGCATCGCCCGGCTGGTGATTCAGCAGCGCGACTTGCGCCAATCCCAACAATGCATCCGCGGTCTCAGGGTGATTGGGCACGCCGAAGGCCTGATACCTCTGCAGCGCTCAGCAACTGGTCGCCCTGAAGCTCGTTGCCCGAAGTGCGTTTCACCCGGGCACCAGACGCCGCAGCGCTGGCAGCAGCTGCAACAGCTCTTCGAGCGCCCCCTGCCGCTGGACCCGGAAGCGCGTTCGCGCTTTCTCTTGAGCGAGTGCGGCGAGGACGTCGCCATGCGAGAGCAGGTCGCATCCAGTGCGGTTTTCTGGGAGCCTCGGATCTGCACGGGCGGCATTATCACAGGAGGATAGAACGCGCGCAGGGCCGTCCTCGCCTAACTACCCGCGGAACAGCCGCTTCCACAACGGTGCTTACTTCTCCGGTGTCGGACCCGCACCGTGCGCACTATTGCGAATGGCCTTGGTGAGCGCGGGTACCTTATGCTTCGCAAGACCTCGGTAAGCCCCCTGGGGCAGCGGAAAGCCAACCGCACAGGCAATAAGTCATGTCCCGCGCCGTCCGTCTTTTCGATCTGATCCAAGCACTGCGTCGTCGTCGGCGTGCCGTCAGCGCAGCGGTGCTCGCGGAAGAGCTCGGCGTGTCCAAGCGAACGCTCTATCGCGATATCGAGACCTTGATGACGCTCGGCGCCCCGATTGATGGGGAGAGGGGCGTTGGCTATCTTCTGAAGTCGGGGTTCCTGCTGCCGCCCCTGATGTTCAGCGAAGAGGAGCTGGAAGCCTTGACCCTTGGCGCGATGTGGGTAACACAGCGGGCGGATCATGGACTGATCGCCGCTGCCGCGAATGCTCTGGCCAAGATCGCAGCGGTGTTGCCCCTGCCGCTCACCGCGAGTCTCGACGATCCTCCTCTCATGTCGGCACCGATTGAGGTGACAGCCGACAAGATCGATCCGGTCATGCTGCGGACGGCTATCCGTCGTGAGCGGAAGCTCCGGATCGTCTATACCGGTGAGGCGGGCGTTGGCAGCGAACGCGTGATCTGGCCGATCGCGCTCGTGTACTTTAACGCCGCGCGCCTGCTAGTCGCTTGGTGTGAGATGCGGGAGGGCTTCCGCCATTTTCGGACAGACCGGATCGCGAGCGCTGTTGCACTCGACGACCGTTACCCCAAGACGCGCCATGCGCTGATCAAGGCGTGGCGCGCCTACGAGGCTGAATCCGGCCGACAGATGGCGCAAAAGGCTGCTGCCAAAAACTGACGCAAACGGGGCGCACGCTCTTCTCGCGATCTGAATGCGAGGACAAGATGGACCCTTCCTTCCGCCCCGACCAGTTCACGCCGGAAGCCGTGTCTGACGAAACACGCGCGATAAACGCCGCCCTTGCGCACAGGTTGGCGGGCGCGGTCCCGCCAGTCGATATAGCGGCGGCGAGGGTTAGCTTCACACGGGGCGAGGGACCAATCCCGGCGACGCTGAGGTCACCGCGCGCCGAAACGATGTCTATCAATGGCCAGAATGGACAGCAAATCTCGTTGCGGGTGATCGCGCCGCCAGCGCCGAAGGGCGTTTTCCTCCACATACATGGCGGTGGATGGTGGGTTGGTTCCGCGGACATGCGCGATGGCGACCTGGAGCGCGTCACCGAAAGGACCGGGCTTGCCTGCGTCAGTGTTGACTACCGGCTCGCGCCCGAGCATCCCTATCCAGCGGGGCCCGACGATTGCGAGGCGGCGGCGCGCTGGTTGATCGCCCACGCCAAGGAGCGGTTCGGTTCGACACGCCTGGTCATCGGCGGTGAGTCCGCCGGCGCGCACTTGGCCGTCGTCACACTGCTGCGCCTGCGCGATGCCGGCCACCGACACGCGTTCTGCGGCGCCAATCTGATCTTCGGTGTCTACGATCTGACGCTGACACCTAGCGCGAGAAAAGCGGAGGCAACCCTGGTGACCAACCGGCGGCGAATCGAGGCGGCGACCGTCGCCTTCCTTCCCGCAGACGCCGACCGGCGCGATCCTGACATCTCTCCCATCCAAGCTGATCTGAGTGGTCTTCCACGGGCGTTGTTCACTGTCGGCACGCTTGATCCCCTGCTGGACGACAGCCTGTTCCTGCACGCACGTTGGATCGCGGCCGGCAATGCGGCCGAGCTCGCCGTCTATCCCGGCGGAGTCCACGGCTTTACGGCATTTCCGGGGAAGCTCGCCGCCGAGGCTAACGCGCGGATCGACCGATTTATGGCCGAGGCCGCCATCCTCTGAGATGTCCGTCGGCGACGATTTATTTTTATACACACACGGCGTGCCGGATGCGAGCGCCGTGTCTCCTGATGGCTACTCACTCGACAACTTCTACTTGAACCGACCGGGCGTTGCCGATGTGCAGCTCGACTTGTTCGGCGACTACAAAAGCAACGTTGCTATGTACCCCGAGTTTCAAGCCTACTTCCGCGCACAACGGCCACCGCTGTTGGCCGCATGGGGAAAGAACGATCCTTTCTTTCTGCCGCCAGGCGCGGAGGCGTTCAAGCGCGACATACCGGACGCCACAGTGCGCTTCTTCGACACCGGCCATTTCGCCCTTGAAACCCATGCCGGGGAGATCGCCGCAACCATCCGCGAGTTTCTGGCGCGCTCCAATAAGGCGCGCTAGCAGCAAAACCCGCGGCGGCGGGACGGCTGTCATGGTCGTCCCGTCATGCTATAAGCGACGAATGAAAGCCAAGTCACCAGTTGCGCGCCGACCGCCGAAAACGGGCGCCGGTGTGGCTTCAAGAAAGGGTGAATTGACCGTCGCACGGGCGGCAAAACGCCCGGGTGATCGCGAGCGAAGGGAGGGCAAATTGCCCGCTCCGTCACTCGCGCAGAAGACGCAGCAGAAGCGCTCGGAGCTGATGATCTGCGAAGTGGAGGCCGTTGCACTCGCGATGTTCGAGCAACACGGATTTGCCGCTGTCAATGTTGAAGAGATTGCCGTCCAGGCGCGGATCTCAACCCGCACTTTCTACCGGTACTTTCCGACGAAAGAAGATGTGCTGCAGGTCAGAATTCGGCGGGAGGCCGAAGCATTGCGGGAAGCTCTGGCGGAGCGTCCGGCCGATGAGCTACCGCTGCATTCGCTGCGTCTCGCAGTCGAGCGCGCAGTGTCAGCCGAGGACCCGGTTCTGCACAAACGTTGGATTGCCGTTGTTGCCGCGACGCCGAGTGCTTTGAGGGCGGTCCTGGGCGGCTGTATTTTGCTCCTGAACGGGGTACTGGCCGAATTCTTCGGTTCCCGCCTGAGCCTGCCGGCTGACGCCCTGGTACCGACAATGTTGGCGGCGGCGGCCAGTGGGGTCATCAAGGCCGCGGAAACGCACTGGGTCCTCCATGGCGGCAATCTGGCGACGATCGCCTCGCAGGGCCTTGGAGTCCTGGAGGAGGCAGTGGGCACAGGTTTGGGTACGAAGACCTGGGACAAAAGCCGCGGGCGCTACAAATAACTGCAAGCAAGTCCTGCGCTTCTCGTTGTAACCAGGTCACATCCCTCGCTCGCGGTACGAGGCGCCGGGTTTCCGCAGCCGCCGCGCCGTTTTCGCTCAGCCGGCGATGACTCGTTGACATGATATGTCTATGGTGGCACATTCTGCCAAAGTCAGGATCGACTAAGGGGGATAACATGGCATCTCGTGCTCGTCTCATGCGTTTGCGTTCCCGGGTGACGTTGCGGCAGAGCCTTGGGCGGCTGCTGCTCCTTGCATGGGTTGTTCTGGTCGCAGCACCGATGGCGGCTGTGGCGTCGGTTCCGACCCCGACCGTCTCGCTCCCGCCGACTGGCGGCCACGGATTTCCCTTCGATACCTCGTCCATCAATCTGGCCAGCTTCGGTTATACGGAGAGTGAGTTTTTCATCTCCGGCAACGCCCAGGCCTTCGTCAACTCCGGCACGCTTGGAAATAATGGTGTCTGGAATGTTTCCCCCGGACCTACAGCTGCCTATGTAACCCGAATGCTGGTCAGGACACCGGCCGAGCCCGCGCGCTTCAACGGCACCGTGGTGGTCGAGTGGATCAACGTCTCCGGTGGAGTGGATGCCACGCCCGAGTGGGATTTCGCACATGTTGAACTTCTGCGCGAGGGATATGCCTGGGTGGGTGTCTCGGCACAGTTCGTTGGCGCCGAGTTCTTGAAGACTTTCGACAACGTGCGCTACGCGTCGATCTCGCATCCAGGCGATTCATGGTCTTACGACATCTATTCGCAGGCGGGTATGGCCGTGTTGCACGGCAGCCCCCAGCCCTTGGGGGCGCTGACGCCCTCGGTCCGGACTGTGTTGGCCGCGGGCGAATCGCAATCAGCCTTCCGGCTGTTCACCTACTACAACGCCATCCAACCGTTGGCCGGGATTTATCAAGGCTTTCTGATCCACAGCACCGGTTCCGGCGCCGCTCTGTCGCAATCCTTCGCGGGTGGCGGCATCGGTCCTGGCCCGATACCCGCTCCCCCGGGTGTGCCCAAGACAACGGATATCCCGGTGCCGCCCACCGCGTTCATCCGCGGCGATCTGCGCCAGCCGGTTTTGTTCCTGAATACGGAGACCGATGTCACTGTCCTGGGTGCGGGCTTCAGTGTTCACAACCAACCGGATAGCCGTACCTTCAGGATGTGGGAGGTCACCGGCACCACCCATGCCGATGCCTATCTACTCGAATTTGCCGGCGCAGATGCGGCGAAGTCCGGTTTACCGGTGCCCCCGTTCAACTGCGGCAACCCACCGATCAATGTGGGTCCGCACACCTTCGCAGTACGCAAAGCGGTCCAAGCCCTGAATCTTTGGACCCGGGAACCGGAGCGCAGGCCCTCGATCGGCCCACGCTTCACGGTGCAGATCATCACCTCGCCGCAGACCGCCGCGGTGCTGGTTCGCGATCCGATGACCGGCAATGCCATCGGCGGCATCCGCCTCCCTCAATTGGCCGTGCCGATCGAGACGCTGACCGGTGTCCGGCCACCTGCGGCCGTCGCCGGCAATCCGAACTGCGTGTTGTTCGGCGCCACTGATCCGTGGGACGGCGACAGCGACGCCTGGGACGCACAGCCCGGTTTCGATCCCTCGCCGACCCCGGAGCCTTCGCTGGTTGCCCTTTATGGAACGAGGCACGGTTATCTCGAGCGATATGAGGAGGCGACCGAGGAATCGATCGAGCGGGGCTTCCTGCTGCGCCGCGACCGTGACGAGGTAATCAACCTCTCCGAGGTCGCCGTCGTCCCGAAGGGAGCACCCATCAACGCCCAGATCGTTCCTGATCCTTAGAGGGGCAACCCATTCGGCCACTGATCGCGACTGGCGACGCGATCAGTGGCCTCATCTGCGGATCGACTGACAATCAGGACGGTGACTGAACTGTCCGAGCCGACGAAATCGCGTCGGAGAAACACCGAACGTCGCAGCGAACGCGTGATTGAAGTGTGAGATATCCCCGAATCCGACGGCATAGGCGATCTCGAGCACCTTGTCCGTGGTTTCGACAAGAAGCGCAGCTGCAGCGCGTAGGCGTGTCGCGACCAGATATTGCCGGGGAGTCTGTGACGTCAATTTTTTGAACAGACGCAGAAACCGATAAATGCTCATGCCTGCTTCGTCCGCCAGGACGCGTAGCGAGCAGTCTTCATGATGATGTGCCTCGACGTGCCTCAGGGCTCTGGCAATCTTGCGCTCTTCCACCCAAGAGAGCTTCTGTGTGGTTTTATCCAACAGTCGGTCACCGGCGGCGTCGATTCGAGCCGCACCGACAACAGCGGTGGTCGCCACCCGAAAAGCCAACTCCTCCCAAGTATCTGGATCATCGAGGTAGAGCGCTTGCACCGCGAGCGCAGTGGCGGCGGTGGTATGGCGCGAGGCCGGTATGCTGCTTACCGCATGGAAGTCCGCACGATCGATGCATCGAATTCCTGACGAGCACCTCACTTGGTATAGGAATTCGTCACTGAAATCGAAAGTCACGGAGCGATCTCCGCCATCGTCGACATGCCGGAAGCAATAGCCGCCACCGGCTCTGCCCAACAGCATTGAGCCAGGGCCAAGCAACGTTACCCCGTAGTCCGACTCGTAGTGAAAAGAACCACCGGTCAGCAAGGCCACGCGGTGTGTTGCAAACACGTTCTGCGACGCTGGCGAATCGCGTACGCAGTGACAGACGCAATCTTGAACAGCGAAACCTTCGCCTTTAAAAAGCAAATGATAGCCCGGGCGTCGGGGTGGTCCCGGGAAGGAGCGAGTTAACTCGACCATCAGGTGAGACTACAGCTGCGTCGGGCAGGCGACCCCACCAGTCTACCGGATACGCGCTGACCAGCATGGCTGGGCTCAGCGCCCCGCTGCAATTTTCCCCAAGAATGCCGGCAGCGCCTCCCGTAGCCTTGGGAAATGAACACGCACTTCCCTGCGGCTGGGAGCAGACGCAGACTCACTCGGCGCTACAAGCCATTCTTTGTATGGACGCTGCTTCTGGCGATGGCGACTGCGCACGCGCAGACGGAGATCCGTTCCCTCACTGGCGTCATTGAAGGCCACCAGGTCGGGGGTGTGACGATCGACATGGTGGGCAATATCTATGTCGCTGATTTTGGGGATCTCGTATGGAAGATCACACCCGAGGGTGAGCGTCAGGTACTCGCGTCGGGCCTCTATGGCGCGTCCGGCAACGCGATCGACAATGAAGGTAACCTGCTGCAGGCGAGTTACTACGGCGACTCAATCACTAAGATCGACCGCAAGGGTCAAACGACACTCGTGGTCACCAGCGGCCTGAACGGCCCTATCGGCGTGGCAATCGACAGGCAAACAGGTGACATCTATGTTGCAAACTGCCGCGGAAATTCGGTCGTCAAGATCGCGGTGGGCGGTACTGTTGCGGCTTTCGCACAGAGCGCACTGTTTAACTGCCCCAACGGCATCGCCTTCGACGGGAAGGGGAACCTCTACGTGGTCAACTTCCGGGACGATAGGATGTTGAAGGTCGATCCGAAAGGCGTGGTCACCCCTTTCGCGACCCTATCCCAAAAGGAACTGCCCCAAAAGGGACTCGGCCATGTCTGCTTCAAAAAAGACCGCTTTTACGTCACCGCGTATAAGTCGCACGCGATTTACGAGGTGACTCTACAAGGGGATGTCAGGCGTCTCCTCGGAAATGGTGTACGCGGGATGGTGGATGGTGCAGACACAAGCGCCCGGCTGTCATTTCCCAACGGAATTGCCTGCAGCCCCTGGGCTCCACGACTGTATATCAACGAATATCTCAACGACTCGGAATTGGATTTGCCCCGCCGCATGACA
>Ga0307511_10000676_pt1 | contig 36300 bp, 41 predicted proteins | sample 13_EM_MG_FD_200266 | JGI IMG/M metagenome (GOLD analysis project Ga0307511, IMG submission 200266) | Populus trichocarpa ectomycorrhiza microbial communities from riparian zone in the Pacific Northwest, United States - 13_EM | ecosystem: Host-associated > Plants > Roots > Unclassified | place... | reverse complement strand
ACCACGGTTATGGCGCGGGCGACTTGTCGCACGGTTCCGCAGTAACAAGGGAGAGACATCAATTTCATGGGCGTCATAGTGAATGTATATACATGCGATGTCAAGAGGTCACACATTCGGCCCTGCAAGGGCCTTACTGGCTGGAATCACCCAGCGGAGGCAGAATGGGAGGCGGATCAGGTTTTCCGCAACAGCGCACAACCTGCGCCCTGGGCTCCTTCCCGATTGTCCAGGTAGCACAGTTTGATCTCAGTTGCCGACGTGACCTCCATGCTGGCACGGCCCCCACTATCCACGGTTTGGCCAAGAAGGTCGGATACTCGCGATCGCCCTTTACCGTCCGCTTCAAACGCGTCGTTGGCGAATCACCGCAGGGATACATCACTCGTGTGCGCCTCCAGCGTGCCGCGCAGATGCTGAAGGAGGGGCACGACTCTTTGCGCGCGATTGCTCTGGCCGCCGGCTATGAGTCCGAATCCTCGTTCAGCAAAGCGTTTAAGCGGCAGTTTCAGAAGACACCCGGGCACTTTCGTCGGCTCACGCCCCAGTGAGAGGGACGCGGAGTCTGATCGGACCTGCCGGCTCGCGACTGCGGTCGAGTTCCTGGGAGCGGCTGTCTTCCGGGTTACCCTCTGGTCTCGCTTGACAGAGCATGTATATGCATGTAAGGTAGCTTCCACTATGGAACTACAAGCCCTTCCTTGCTATTGCGCCACACTCCGCCAGGCGGCCAGGGCGGCCACCGCACTCTACGAGGCGGCGCTGGGCGATAGCGGGGTTCCACTGACTCAGTTCACGGCGTTGCAGGTGATGAGCAGGTCTGCGAATCTGACGACCACCGAGCTGGCAGAGATCATCGGGATTGACCAGACGACGGCGACGCGGACTCTGGCTCACATAAAGAAGGCGGGTTTGGCGCGGACCACTTCGGGCGATGATCGGCGCGAGCGGCGATGGGTTCTGAGCGCTGAGGGCGAGCGCACGGTGCGCAAGCTCATGACGAAGTGGGAAAAGGCCCAAGCTGCCTTCGAGGCGCGCCTCGGTTCTGCAGATGCAGCCGCGTTGAAGGAGTCCGCCTACATCGCTGCGCGAAAGTTGGCTTCAAGATGATTGTTTGCTTTTTTTGACCATAAACATGTATATACATGCAACGTAACACAGAAAGTCGGGAGACGGTCATGAACACACTGCAATTAAGCAACACTCGCAAGTGGCTTCTGGTACCCGCGTTCGCAGCGTTCGCAGCCTACGCGCAGGTCTCCGAGGCCGCCGACAGCTTCGGCGATACACAGAATCAGGTACGGGCCGTCCTGGAAGGCCGACTGTCTCTAGACTCCGGTCGGCCAACAGCCATGCGTGCTCCAGCCCGAGTTACGGACGTTCAGGAGAGCATGCGCCAGTTCCTGATGGGTAGCAGTAAATCAAATGCTGGTGGGCGGCTGACCGACAGCGGGTCCACTGCAACTGTGCGCGCGGGGCACGGGGATGGGGACATGCAGCAGACAGACACAGCGGGCAGTTCTGGGTCGCGCTGGCTCATGAGGAAAGAAAGCTCGAGTCCCGCGTGCATCATATTTCCACCATTACGACAATCGCATAACAAGGTACCACTGCAATGACTGAAGCTCACAATTCATGGGTCCTCGTGACAGGCGCGTCCAGCGGTTTTGGGGAGGAGTTCGCTCGGCAATATGCCAAGCAGGGCCATTTTTTGATCCTGGTGGCGCGCCGGCTGGATCGACTTGAGAAGCTTGCTGAGACATTGCGGCAGCAGTACCGCATCGATGTCGTGGTGGAACAGGTCGATCTTTCAAACCTAGCGGAAATCGTCCGACTGCATGAGCGACTCCGAGAGCGGGGTATTGCCGTCGACTTTCTGATCAACAATGCCGGACACGGACTACAAGGGCCGTTCCTGGATAGCCGGATCGATACAGCGTTGGCGATGGTGCAACTCGATATTGCAAGCCTGACAGCCGTCACTCACGTCTTCGCGCAAGACATGCGCAAGCGCAGACGCGGGAAGATCCTGCTCATCGCCAGTTTACTGGCCTACTATGGCGTGGATAATTTCGCTGTCTATGCGGCTTCCAAGGCTTATGTGTTGCGCCTTGGCGAAGCTCTGCACCGCGAATTCAAGCGCGATGGCGTTACTGTTACGGTGCTTTGCCCAGGCATGTCGGACACCGGATTCGCCCAGGCGGCGCAACAGAAGCTTACGCCGGCGTTGAAGCGAGTGATGATGCAGCCGGCACCGGTGGTACGCGCCGGTATCCGCGCCTTGCAGTCGGGGCGCATCAGCGTCGTGCCAGGGTGGGCCAACAAGGTCGTCGCATTCCTGGCCCGGGCAACGCCGCGCCGGCTCAATCAGGCCATCTTTTCGCGCGTCATGAACGGATGAGGCCAGTGCCGGTTACATGCTCCCGGACGCAGCGCGCGGGGTGAGGACAAAGTGACCCGTCATCGGCCCTTCGGTTTCTGCTTCTGCTTCCGCTTGCGAGCGACGAATGCCTCGAAATCAAATGGCGTTGAGGGGCCGCAGCGCCCATCCGCGACCAACAGTCTCCATTTGAACATGATGTCTTCCGTGATCGGAAGCACTCTTTGCTCGAACATCGGGCGGACTTTATTTGAGAGCCAGTCGGTCAGTTCGGCGCGCCTGTTGGCATCGGCCACGAGTTCGATGCCGAAACGGATTTCCGCTAGAGTCACGGTGTATTCTAGTCAGTATGACCAGATCACGTAAGCCGCCAATTTCCGGCTCAAAAACCAGCAAGGCGTCGGGTAAGGCACGCGCAGCGAAGCTGCGCTCCGGATTTTGGGTTCTTCAAGACGCCAAAGCGCGCTTTAGCGAGCTTGTGCGCAAAGTCCGCAGCGAGGGACCGCAGCACGTCACCGTCCACGGGCGCGACGAAGTCGTCGTTGTTGCAGCGGAGGAGTTCCGCCGCCTCCAAGGACGCCCCACCGGTCAAGCGCTGATCGCGGCGATGCAAGCATCGCCATATCGCGAGATCGACCTCGAACCCACTCGCGAAGCCATGCCGGTGCGTGACGTTTCGCTGTGATCGGATGGCTGCTCGACACCAATGTCCTCTCGGAGTTACGTCGTCAAAAGCCGGAACCCAGAGTGCTGGCATTCGTCGCCGCACAACCGCTCGAGCAACTGTACGTCAGCATTGGTAGGCGGGCCGACCTGTGACTTCGGGCCTTATGCCATCGAATCCCAACTGTTTCAGGTCAAGCTCATCGACGAAGACGTCTACGACCCTTACCGGGTTGTCCTCAGCGATGTAATCGTCGAGGCGTTCGGGGAACAGCGTGCTTTGGGAACGATCCTCGCCTTCAACAAATCGCGCCATTGAAACTCCCCGTCGGTCGTTGCGCTAGTATACGAGTCAGCGCGACTTCTCGCTGCGCCCCAAGTCGCCTGTCACCTGCGGGTTGGTCGAAATATTGATTCGATCGGCTGTTCGAATAGCTTTGCGATTGAGAACGCGAGCGAGAGACTGGGTTCGTACCGTTCTGTTTCAACCGCGTTGACTGTTTGCCGAGACACGCTAAGGCGCTCGGCCAGCTCACTCTGGGTCCACCCGCGCTGTGCGCGCAGGGACCGGGCGGATCTCAGGTTCGATGAGGCGTCGGTGCTAGCCGGCAATTGACCGCCGGCGAAATCTCGTTTTCACACAGCCTCGGTCAGGAGCGGACATCCGTGCGGAACTACTCCCCCCAAACAATATGCGCGGGCTTCATGTCGGTTCTAGTCGAACTCGATCGTCCTGAGAGGTTAGTGTGGTAGCCGCGATCGAGCGGAGCCGCTCACCATCACCGCTTTTGAACGGTCGGCCGATCGCGGCGGAGGACTGGCGCGTGACATGCGCGTTCGCTGGGCACTTGAAGAAGTGGGCCAGCCTTACGACGTTCGTGTTGTTTCGTTCAGTGAGATGAAGGAATCCGCGCATCGTATGCTTCATCCTTTCGGTCAGATTCCGACCTACGAAGAACGCGATCTCACGCTCTTCGAGTCGGGGGCGATCGTATTTCATATCGCGGAGCGCCATGCGGTCAAATTGTCGATGGGGCCGAGCGCGCCATTGCCGCGCTCTTCCCCAGGGAGATCGAAGTGATCGGACATCTTGAGCCCATACCGCCTCGACCGGCTGATTGTTGTCGTCACGACCCGTAAGCAATGGTGATGTACGTAATTACCGGTCTACGCTGCGGCCATCCGAAATGTTCAACTGGACTCAGTTGTGTGCAAGATCCCGATAGTCCTCAATTGGAGTCGCCGCCGTGACCACCGACCGTGTGCATCTAATTGTCGCTGGCGAATCAGTGACGGTAAGGCCCATCCAGGCAGCCGACACCGTCATGGAGGGTGAGTTCGTGCGGAACTTGTCCCTCGAGACGAAACACTATCGGTTCTTCGGCGGCGTTCAGGAACTATTGCCTGCCGAGTTAAAGCGTCTATGTAATGTCGATGGGCAGCGCTCCATGGCATTTGTTGCGACTGTGCAAAGAGATGGACGTGAAACGGAGATCGGCGTTAGCCGCTACGTCCTGAGCTCAAAAGAGGATGTTAGGGAAATGGCGGTTACAATTGCCGATGAATGGCAGCACAAGGGCTTGGGTGCGCTGCTTGTGAAACACTTGATTACGTACGCAAAAACTCACGGAGTCAGGCAGCTGTATTCCGTGGAACTGGCGGACAACGGCGCTATGCAGGAACTCGCTCATGAGCTCGGAATGAGCGCCAGTCGTGATCCGGAGGATGCGCATCAGATCATCTACTCCCTGACATTGTAGCCGATCGGATGGCCCCGGAATCGATATGAGCGACCGCGATCAGACGGGAGCGCGGTAAGAACCGCGGCGAGCGGACCGCAGCGTTGCTGCTGGACGTATCGCGTGGGCGACACGCTGCCTCATGTAAGGAGAGCGAAATGTCTCCATTGACTAGTGAAACCCGGCACTTGGTTGCCATCCAGCTCCCCATGCCGGTGAAGAACCGGGCTACCTCGGTCTTCGACGCGTTGGAACGGCGAAAGACCACGCGGGAGATCAGTGCGGCGCCATTGCCCTTGCAGGAACTTTCGAATCTCCTGTGGGCCGCGTGCGGCGTGAATCGCAAGGCTGGTCCGCTCGGCGTCCCCGGCCGAACCGCCGCTTCGGCCAGCAACTCACAGGAGATCGACCTCTACGTCGCCATCGAGTCGGGCGTGTATTTGTACGATGGAGTCAATGGCCGCTTGACGCCCATCGTCGCGGAGGATCTGCGCGGCGGTGCTCTCACTCCCGGTCAGCAAGGTGTCGAAGCGAAGGCACCCGTTCAATTGATCTACGTCGTCGACGTTGACCGACTCACCCACGCAACCGGGTTTTGGGACCTTGGGTTGCACGACCCTGAAGTTCAGATGTCGTACTACTACGTCGATACCGGCCTAATAGCAGGCAATGTGTATTTGTTCGCAGCCGCCGAGGGGCTGGCGACCTGGTTCCATAATTGTCATAGGACCGACCTCGCCCGAAAATTGGGATTGCGGGCGGAACAGCGCGTGCTATTCGCACAGTCGGTCGGATATCCCGCGAAGGGCTAGTGGAAGCGGTCGGCGAACCGAATGGAGCAATGATGCGAGCCGTTATTCTCAATGGCGCCGATTGCATCTCACCCTTTGTGGACGCTTCTCGAGGCGGCGCTCGACGCCGGCGTGTCGATCAGTTTCTCCTGCTTCTCGGGCGGCTGCGGCGCCTGTCGTATTCAGGTAACTCATCACGCCGAGAACGTCGTGCTCGACGAACCGAACGATGTGAGCGCGCAGGACCGCTCGCGCGGTAACGTACCGGCGTGTTTGGCCCGTTTGCGCGGACCCGTTACTTTCAGGGTCCCGTGATAACGATGCTCAAGCCGCGCTGTTCGCCTCTTCGTCGTGATCGCCGAGGATTTCCGCAAGCGCGCGGCATGCATCCGTTACAGTAAATATCCCGACGAGCTTGCCGTGCTTGGTGACGATCGCGGACCCGATGCGATTATCGGCCATCACACGCGCCACCTTCGCTACCGGTGTCGACGCAGGCACGATGCAGGGATTTTCGACATACGCATCGCACACTTTCAGCTCTCGCTCCACCGGACTACCGAAGTCCGGTCCCAGGACCAGCTTGATATCGCGATCGGTCAGGACACCGACGATTGCCCCGCCCGAGGTGACAGGCAAATGGCGGAATCGGTGTTGCCGCATGAGATCGTGCGCGTCTTCGAGCGGCGCGTCGACGTCAATCGAGTGCGGAAAGGGTGTCATGAACGCGATGACTTGTGGATTGCGCTTCATATAGGGAATGAGCCTAGCTGATACGCCGACTTTGAGTCATTGTGGCTTTTGCGTACTTCAGGCTGGACTCCTTGGGGGCTGGACTCTTCGGATCGGAGTTGCGATATACGCATACTCCACGATTAACTCGGCACCTGTCTGCTCTAGTCTATGGGCACGCGGCCCTTGTGCGCAGGTATGCGCTCTTGGTTGCCGTCGGGACATCAACAAGTTGTTCATCAGGAGCACAGATATGAAACGGTCGGTATGCCTGCCCGAGAATTCACGTCAGTGAGAACTCGTCAGTTGCCACCGCTACCCGTGCCAGCGGACTGGCCCGACTCAGCCATCAGACCGAACTAGATTCCGCGGCGCCATTGTACGAAGGTGTCGGAGACCGTTTTGATACTTAGGGATCATTGGCATGCGAGGAGTGCTGTGGGAAGGTTCCCCCCAGGCTGCGATGGAGGGATGTCGTGGAAGCATTGAGTGTTCAAAACAGTGAGTCGGCCCTGGATGCGGTGGGTGATTTTTATCGGTCCGTCCGCCTCGCCAGCCGCCTGCAGACCGCAGATCTCTCCGATGCGGATGCGACGGCGCAGTCGATGACGGACGCCAGCCCGGCGAAGTGGCATCTCGCGCATACCACCTGGTTCTTCGAAAGCATGGTGTTGGTACCACATCTTCCCGGTTACAGGCTGTTTGACGATCGGTTCAGTTTTCTCTTCAATTCCTATTACGAGACGCTGGGTGAGCGACACCCGCGGTCCATTCGCGGGCTTCTGACCCGGCCGACACTCGATGAGGTATACGCCTATCGAGAGCACGTGGACGTGGAAATCAACAGGCTGCTCGCGCGCGGGCCTGTCACCGAGGTGACGAACCTCATCGAGCTGGGTTGCCACCACGAGCAACAGCATCAGGAGCTGTTGCTGACCGACATGCTGCATCTATTTGCACAGAATCCCCTGCGTCCCGCGTTCAAGGCGCCCGAGCCGCTGCCAGTGGATATTCGCGCGCGTGATGTGCCCGAATATCTCCACTTCAAGGGCGGCTTGGTGGAGATCGGTGGCTGCGGGGACGGATTCGCCTTCGATTGCGAGGGCCCGCGGCACCAGGTGCTCCTGCAGCCCTATCGATTGGCGAGCCGTCAGGTCACTAACGCTGAGTGGATCGAGTTTATCCTCGACGGCGGCTACACAGATCCGTTGCTCTGGCTCTCCGAGGGCTGGAATGCAGTGCAGGCCGGGAACTGGGTCGCACCGCTGTATTGGGAGAAGCACCGGGACGTCTACTGGTCAATGACCCTTCGCGGTCCGCAACCCCTGAACCTGGATGCACCGGTTACTCATGTGAGCTTCTTCGAGGCGGATGCGTTCGCACGGTGGGCGGGCAAGCGTCTGCCCACCGAAGCGGAGTGGGAAAACGCGGCCCGGACCGCGCCCCGCGGCGGCAACTTCGTGGACTCCGGTCGCCTTCGACCCATGCCGGCACCGGCTGGCCACGGACTGCAGCAGATGTTCGGTGACGTGTGGGAATGGACGCGCAGTTCGTTCCAACCCTATCCGGGATTCACGCCTTCAAGAGGTGCACTGGGTGAGTACAACGCCAAGTTCATGTCTGGTCAGTTCGTGCTTCGCGGGGGCTCCTGCGCTACGCCGGCCTCCCACATCCGCGGCAGCTATCGCAACTTTTTCCCCGCGACAGCGCGTTGGCAGTTCAGCGGTGTCCGATTGGCCGCAGACGCGCCCGCAGCCAGAATCGTCAGGATGTCCGACAGTTCGGCAGATCGCTTTCGCGGCGATGTACTGGAAGGGTTGAGCCGGCCCCGCAAGGCTTTGCCGAGCCGCTGGCTATACGACGATCGGGGCAGTGAGCTCTTCGAGGAGATTACACAACTGCCGGAGTACTACCCCACGCGTACGGAGACACAGATTCTGCGCGACCGATCACAGGACATCGGCGTTTTCTGTGGCGCCAATCGGACGGTGCTGGAATACGGCGCGGGCGCGGGCATCAAAACCGAGATCCTGATACAGGCGCTGATGAATCCGCGTTTGTATGTGCCGGTGGATATTGCCGGTGAGTTTCTAGATCAGACCACGGTCCGCTTCCGTTCACTCTTTCCAGAGCTGGCCACGCGGCCCGTCACGGCGGACTTTACTGCCGACTTTGCGCTGCCAGAGTGGATTCCATTGCCGAACCGAGTCGCGTTCTTTCCAGGATCCACCATCGGCAACCTCGATGCCCGTGAGGCGGCGGCATTCCTGCGACGGATGCGAGGCCAAGTTGGCCCTCGCGGCAAAGCCCTGATTGGTGTGGATCTTCTCAAACCCCTGCACCTGCTGTTACCTGCCTACGACGATGCGGCTGGCGTCACGGCGCGCTTCAATCTGAACCTGTTGATGCGCATCAACCGTGAACTCGGGGGCAATTTTCGGCTAGACAATTTTGCGCATGCTGCAAGGTGGAATGAATCCGAAGCTGCCGTCGAGATGCACCTGGTGAGCCTAGCTCCTCAGACGGTCACGATTGCCGGGCGGGAGTTTGAGCTCTCGGCTGCAGAGTCCATTCATACCGAAAGTTCGCGCAAATACGACATTCCGGGCTTCACTTATTTTGTGGCCAGCAACGGTTGGCGCGTAGAGCGAGTGTGGACCGATCCCGCAGGCCAATTTGCGATTTTCGGTCTAAGTTAGATTCTCATCCAGGAAGGCGGTTATCGTTTGGTTCCGAGCGAGGCGACAACTCGGACCTTGACGTCGCTGGCACCTTAATGCAGGCCTGTTTGGGCTGATCTTCGCAGATGAGGGGTTTTTCTTTCCCTTCAACCTTCGAGAGACACCACCGCCACTGCGGGAGCGGTTTGAGGTTGGAACGCGCGTCAAATTCGGCACACGCCGATCTGGACCAACGATACGGGCCATTGAGTTGGTGCCGATCGGTACATGAGTCAAAGTTGCAACGCCGCTACCAGCGCAGAGAGGTTTTGCTACTGCTTGGCCTTACTCGTCAGCCTGGCGATTGCGCTTGACGCTTGGCTGACGTTGGGTCCACTGGTTCAAGGGTCGCTAATGGCTGCCGCAGACTGTCACGACGTCTCGCTTCTGGTCAACAACGCAGGCGTGTTGCGAAACTCTCCCATGCTCGGAATCGAGAGCGAGGGGGCGGCTGGTACACACATCACGCCATCTATGTCGGACGCGGTAGGGTCGTTCAACACCGCGGGTGCTCGCGCGGCCTTCGCCCTGGTCCTGTTGAGGAGGTGGCGATGCAGGATTTTGCCCGGGGACACCCGATCTGGATACGGCCGGAGTACCTGAGTGAGCCTGAGCAGAGTGAGGTCGTTCGCCGTGCACGCCTGCGTCTGGGCGAAGACCGCTTTGACCTGCTGACCAACAACTGTGAGCATTTTTGCGAATGGTGCATCCGTGGGGTGTCGCGCAGCCACCAGGTCGAGCGCCTGATAGCCGGCATACAGCGATCCTGGAGCGGGCTCGGCGAGCGCTGCGATGCGTGGCTCGCGCGGCGTCTCGAGAGATCGTGCGTCCCGGCTCGGGCATCACTGCGTCGTCGCGGAGGCGATCGTGCCGAGCGATACCTAGGTATCGGGTAGCAACTATCGACACCAATGGGTAATGGCGGGTCGCGGTTGGTTTGGTTTTAACTGGAGCTATCGATCTTGGATGAAAAGGGCATGAGAGCCGCATCGCGCACTGTTGTGTTTTTATTAGGATCGCTTCTGGCGGGATGTATCACTGCCCCGCATGTATCTGCGATCGAGAAGTCGGTCGATACAGGGGCCACCCTGGGCTTCGGTCTGGAGCCTGCACCGGTTCGGGATGCCCGGCTGCGCGCGGCACAGGCCGTCACCTATACGACACGCGCAGCACTGGGGCCCAACATTTCGTATGATGCCGACGCAGCTAGGCAACGGCTCAGCTCCCACGACACCATCCCTCCACAGTTCGACGGCGCCGAAATCTGGAAGGGGCACCAAGAACTGAATTTCTCTCAATACCATCGCACAATGGTGTGTCAGGGGCCAAGTTGATTTCATCACATCACCGATGTCACCGCAGGAGCTTCACATGACCCGACAAGCCTTGTCCTTGGACCTCGCTGACGCGCGCCGACTCATCGCCGCGGGAGAGCGTCAGGCGACAGAAATGGGAATTCCCTACAACATTGCAGTCGCCGATGCCGGTGGAGGTTTGGTGGCGCACGTGCGTATGGATGGTGCCTGGCTCGGCAGCGTGGATATCGCAATCAACAAGGCGTGGACCGCGCGGGCTTTCGACATGCCAACCGATGACCTGGCGCGGATCACACAAAGCGGCCAACAGGGATTCGGGCTCAATACGACTAACGATTCCAGAGTCGTCATCTTCGGCGGTGGAATTCCCATCAAGCGCGATGGCGTGGTGATCGGGGCTGTCGGCGCAAGCGGCGGCAGCGTCGAGCAGGATGTCGCTGTCGCCCGGGCGGCAGTCGCGGGCTGGTAGCTTCTCAACGGGCGTCGTCTCGCCCAGGAGTCTCTCATGAAAGAGTCATCGAAGGTCCCGCAGTTGCGGGTGAACCAGGTGTCGCCCGCGTACTGGCGGGTGATATTGAATAATCCTCCGCTCAACCTCATGGGTCCGGAGTTTGTTTTGCAGTTCCGGGAAATCATGACAGCGATCGAGAACGACGAGAATCTCAGGGTCGTCGTCTTCGAGAGCGCGGTTGAGGGTTTCTTTCTCAATCATTCCGATTTCAACGTCAAGTTGGAGGACTTGACCGGCATTTCCCAAGGCCCCACGGGATTGGAGGCGTGGCCTGACATACTGGTGCGGCTGCCCCGCGCGCCTGTCGTGTCCATCGCCAAAATCCGCGGGCGGGCGACGGGAAACGGAAGTGAGCTTTCACTCGCTTGTGACATGACCTTCGCAAGTCGTGAAAAGGCGCTCCTGTCGCAGTGGGAAGTGGGCATCGGCATGGTTGCCGGCGGTGGACCCATGGCGCGCCTGCCTCGCCTGATTGGCAGAAGCCGTGCGTTGGAGGTGCTGTTGGGCTCCGAGGACATCAGTGGAGAGTTGGCAGAGGCGTATGGCTACGTGAATCGGGCGCTGCCGGACGCCGAGCTGGACGGCTTTGTCGAAGTGCTGGCAACCCGTATCTGCGCATTCGACAAGTGGGCGATTTCAAACACCAAGCGCCTGGTGAACGCAGCCAGCCTGGCGCCGGAGGTTGAGATGGCGGCCGGTTGGGAGGCCTGCATCGCCTCGGTCTCGAAACCGTCGACGCAAGCCAGGTTCAGGGCGCTCCGTGAGCTCGGGTGGCACCAGCCGGGCGATGCGGAAAATCGCCTGGGATTCTACCTGGGACGACTTGCCCGCTGACATCGAGTTGGGTTGGGCCCAACAGCTGGCCAGGAGGACAGAAATGAGAGAGCCACACTCGCTTGGGGCGTTGTCGTCCACGGGTAGTTTGCGTGTTACCGATGTGCAGGTTTCAGCGTCGTATTCGAGTCGCTCGCCGCGTTCCGTCGTGTCGGCATCGGTGCGGGTGGGACATCTCGTGAAGCAAGCGATGACTTATTTCGAGACCGACCGCCAGGCAGCCTGGCGCTGCTTGCACGATGCATCAACGCTGCTCGGCACTGAGGTCGAGGATTCGGGAGTCGGTTCTTCGAGCTCGAAAAACGTTCGACGGGGCGGTTTGGCGAACTGGCAAGCCAAACGGGCTATTACGTATATCGAAGCGAATCTCGCCTCGAAGATAGAAATTGGCGACTTGGCGAATCTGGTCGCCTTGAGTAGCAGTTATTTCTCCCGCGCCTTCAGGCACAGTCTCGGATTGCCGCCGATGGAGTACGTCGGCGTGAGACGGGTAGAGCGAGCCAAGATGATTATCAGTTCGACGACGAAGCCGCTTGCGGAAGTCGCACTGGCCTGCGGATTTGCGGATCAAGCGCACTTCAACAGGCGGTTTCGCCATTTCATTGGCATGAGCCCTGGCCGATGGCGGCGAAGCAATACGGTGGTCCCGGAGTCAACTGTCTCGCACTACCCGCTGCCGGGCGATCGGGCCAAACTTTAGTTCGGTACGGGGCGTACCGGAGTCCGCCGTTTGAGCGATTGACGCATCTATTCCTGCCGCCACGGTGCACGAAGTGACGATGGCTCCCAGTAGGAATCTACGCATGATACTTTCCCCAGTAATAACAGCTCGAACCGAATTTCCCTGCCGGGTCATGGTGAGCGTTTGAGCGGTGCCTATGACTAGGGTCCTGAAGCAGGTGAGTGGCTGCAGCAGCCGACGCTTGTAATTCGCGCCCGCTCAGCTCTACGAGTGGTGGCCCATGCATCCAGTCGTTCGATATGTAACTTGGCGGCGATAGTCACCAGCTCGGCCAATGAGCCGGCTTGCATCTTCCGCATCACACGGCCGCGATGGGCCTTCACGGTGACCACGCTGATTCCGAGCTCGTCGCCCACTTGCTTATTCATCAGGCCGGAAACAACCAGACGCATGACCTCGCGCTCGCGTTCGCTGAGCCACGCGTAGCGCTCCCGAAAAGCTTTCATTTCAGATATCGCAATCTGCATTGCTCGGCTGCGATCCAAAGCGAAACGGATTGCCTCCAGCAGCACCTCGTCACTGAACGGCTTGCTCAAGAACTCCGTCGCACCGGCTTTCATCGCCCGCACAGTCATCGACACGTCACCGTGCGCGGTGACGAAAATGATCGGTATGTCGGCTCGGTCAGTAGTGACCTGCTCCTGGAGACCGAGGCCATTGATGCCGGGGAGCATCACCTCGACAACCAGGCAACTCGGGCACAACTTCCATGGGTGGGAAAGAAACTCCTCTGCCGAGGAAAACACCACGGGCTGCCAGCCGGCATCGCAAATCAGGGTTTTGAGGGAGTCGCGTACCGAGATGTCGTCATCGACGACGTATACGGTTGGGGTCGGCTCTTGCATGGTAGATATCCGTTCCCGGGAATGAATATCGAAGACGTAGCCCTTCGGCTCATTCTGCATCATCAAACCAACGCGGATCTGAGTGCGGCGATGGCCTGCCCGAGCGCACCTCGCGCAGCCGGAGTGTCAGCCAAGGCATTCAGCATGACAAAATCGTGGATCGTCCCAATGTAACGCGTGCATGTCGTGCGCACGCAGGCTTCCTGCAGTTTGCGCGCGTAAGATTCGCCTTCGTCGCGAAGCACATCCAGCTCCGCCGTTATCACGAGCGCATCTGGCAATCCTCTCAACTGGTCGATCGTGGCGCTGAGCGGCGTAGCGATGGCATCTGCTCGCTCGCTCCGGTCCGGAACATACATATCCCAGAACCACTCCATATCTTGTTTGGTCAACCAGGGGCCATTGCGCCAACCCTGGTATGACCCGGCCTCGAAGTTGGCTGCGGTCGGTGGGTAGAAAAGGACCTGGAGGAGGATTCTGGGTCCGCGCCGTTGTTTAGACATGATGGTCACGGCGGCGGCTATGTTGCCGCCTGCTCCATCACCGACGACGGCGAGGCGCGTACCATCGAGATTCAAACTACCGGCGTGGTTCACCACATATAGGGTCGAGGCATGGGCTTCTTCGACCGCGATCGGAAACTGGATCTCCGGTGCGCGACCAAATCCCACGAAGACCACTGCCGCATGCACTGCGACGGCAATTTCGCGAACAAGACGATCATGCGTATTGACGTCGCCGGCGACCCAGCCGCCGCCGTGAAAGAACATCACGACGGGTATGATTCCCACGGAGTTTATTGGGCGGACAATGCGTACGGGGACTGCACCCGTCGGGCCCACGGGGAATGTCATATCCTCGATGTTCGCGCTAGGTTTTCCTACGGGCCTTGATTGCAGGCCCGCAAGCGCGGCCCGGACGCTGGCGGCCGATCGACTGGAGAGGGGAGGCGCACCACAGGCCGCGAGTTCGTCGAGGAGCTCCCGCGTCACCGGGTCGAGACTCGGAAGGTAGAGTCCGTTTGCGGTCATAGCCCGTCCTGTCCCCTGTCTCCCCATCGCCGCGCGGGATTGCCTGCGCGTTCGTAAGAGACGGCCGTCACCTAAGGGCTATGGTGCTGGGTCTGGTGGGGAAGACCCAGTCAATCGTTGTCAATCGTTGTGAATCGGCACTTGGACCGTCGAGCGAGCTCACCGGAAGCCATGTTCTGTGGTCCCGAGCAGCTCGGCGCTCAGGGGAGCGCCTCCAGTAGAGCCTTCGCCGTCCTCAAGTCGGCAGTCAGAAAGCCTTCCTTGAACCGACTATATACGGGTGCGAGAGCATCCCGAGCCTCAATAAACTGTCTTTGGTCCTGGTGTAACCGAGCGAGGCTTATGGACGTCCGCAATTCCCACGAGAGAGCGTCCTGCTGGCGGGCGCAGTCAAGCGAGCGCCGAAACTGTTCCCTGGCTTCTCCGATCGCTATCGGGGTGCCTTCAAGGCGGAGAAGCTCGCCCTTGATTCGCAGAAACTCGGCCATGTACCAGCGCTCTTCGTCACGTTCAGATCGCATGAGCGCCTGGTCGATGGTGGCGTGCCCCTTCGAGATCGCGCCGACCCTCCCAAGCGTCTCCGCCAATGTTGCCTGGATCCCGGCGTTGTGTGCGAAAAACGCACCTCTAGGCAGTTCGTCGAGAATTCTCTGCAGAGATTTCAGTCCCTCATCGGTGCTGCCGCGTGCAATGAGCAGTGTTGCGCCGAAGCAGGTGCCCCACGCATGCCAAAGGTCCAGTGCATGCTCCAGAGTATGTTTGAGCAGCAGATCGATGAAACGTTCGGCTGCAGTCAAATCACCGGACATGAGTGTCACATGACATGCACCCTGAGCCAAAGTAAGAGCAAGCGACATCCCGTGACCGATGGTTGTAGCCTCTTCGACCACCCCATGAACCTCCTCTAGCGCCTGATCAGGAAATCCCTGCGCCCAAAGAAGTTTCGCAAGCAATGTGCGCGACACAATGCGGGGATCGAATTGAAACCGGGCGATGTCCGCCCGATCTCTCGGCCTGGAATAACGACGCAGCATCGATTCGGCATGATGCCGCGAATGGGTATGGTCGCCGAGATAAAATAGCGACATTCCTATCGTGCGTTCGCCCACGAGCGCCGCTGACGTGTCGCCGTGGTTTGCCGCTACGTCGCGGAACTTTCTTGCGGTATCGAGAGACATTCGAATGCGGCCGCTGTTGAAATGGCTGGACCACAAACCCCAAAGAAGTCGAATCTGATAGTCGGCGTCGCCGAGTAACTCGGCGATCTGCAACGCGTCCTCGAAGGCCGCATCTGCCTCTGGTCCAGGTCCTTTCGTCCAGACTAGCGCTGCACCCAATGCCGCCAGGAGTTGCATTTTCCTACGGTCATTCTGTCCAAAACTCGTTCTACCTCCGAGCAAGGCTTGCTCCACATGCCGACAGCATTCCCAATTGAGGGAAAGGTGGGTCCATAAAGGGATGCTTGCGATAGTGACCGCAATGCCGGATTCGATATCGGCGCCCGAAAATGCCCAGCTGATCACCGCTCGCGCTTCATCGACGATTCTCGATTCGGCAGACAGCCGCGCGGCTGCCGGCATCGATGATGACGTCGCCGTGGAGACGTTCGCCCTCTCGAGCTGGTGTTGGATATGTAAGGCATGTCGCCGAGCGATCCGATCGAATTCGCCGCTATCCGTGAGCTTTGTCAGCGCATAGGCTTTGGTGATGTCGAGCAAACGATAGTGCCCGATTGCCGTCGTGACATCCGCATTCAACAGCGACTTCGAGACCAAGCTTGCCACAACGTCGGCAATATCGAACGAGACAACTGGATCATCCGTCGCTACCGCCTGCGCCGCCTCGAGCGTGAAACTGCCCGCGAAAACGGACAATCGGCGGAGCGCCGTTCGTTCGGCATCCGAAAGGGCATCGTAACTCCAGTCGAGTGTAGCGGTGAGCGTTTGATGCCGCGGCAGCGCGGTCCGTCGGCCATGCGTCAAAAGGCGGACCCGGTCTTCCAACCGCGCGGCTACGCCCAGCAGTCCGAATACTTCCACGCGCCCAGCCGCCAATTCGATCGCCAATGCGGTCCCGTCGAGTTTACGGCAGATGTCGGCAACGACCGGTGCCTCGGTGTCACTCAGCTCGAACCGGCCGAGACTGGACGTGACACGTTCGACGAAAAGCTGAACAGCGGAGTAAGTGAGCGCGTCATTGGCGCTCAAGTCGATCGATACCGGAGGGACTTCGAGAGGAGGAAGGCGATACACACTTTCGCCTTCCGCTCGTAGAGGTTCGCGGCTGGTCGCCAGGATACCAATGCCGGCGGCGCCTTTGAGCAGGTTCTCGACCAGGACAGCAGCAGCCTCAACGAGTCGCTCGCAACAGTCCAAGACGACCAGCATTCGCTTGCCGCGCAGGAACGCAACCAATCCCCGGCTTGGATCGTCTTCGGCAATTTCGAGTGCGAGCGTCGCTGCGAGCTTCCGCGCGACCAATGACGTGCCCAACAGGGGCGCACAGTCCACGAAGCAGACCCCATCGTCATATGAATTCCGCGCCTGTTCCGCGACCGCCAAGGCGACTGACGTCTTGCCTATTCCGCCGGGACCTACGATCGTGACAAAGCGCTGTCTGTTCAGTCGCCCCACGATGTCGTTGACTGCATCCGCGCGGCCGATCAACCGCGTCAGGCGGACAGGCAGATCGGCCGTGGGCTCGACAAAAGGAGCTTTGACGGATTTTGGCGCCTCAGTGATCGAGAGAGGCGCAACGAACCGATAGCCGCGCCCAGGGACCGTCACCAGGTACCGGGCACTACCTTGGCCATCGCGAAGGGCCTTGCGCAGCAGGCCCACTTGAGTCCTGATGTTGCCCTCATCGACAACGAGGCCAGGCCAAACACGAGCGAACAATTCGTCTTTGGTGACGAGCTCGCCCGCGCGCTCGACCAAAACGATCAACAGGTCGAGTGCGCGAGCCCCGATCTGAACGGGCGAATCACTTTCGAGCAGGAGGTGCGCGTCGGGCCGCAAACAAAACGGTCCAAACCGGATTGCGCGATCATTCGGCGCGGCGACTTCACCGGTTTCCAAAGGTCAGCCCCAACTCTGCACGCGGCTCGCGGAACCCGCCGACTTTTGCCCTCGAGCGCGGCGTCTGACTCAGGTCACAGGGGCAAGCGGCAGTCAGCTTCAGTGCCTCAGCGGACGAATGGCTGAGACAGCACACTCGTCAATCGAGGGACTGCGGGAATCGGAGCGCTCAAGAATGCGGGCAAGCTTTCGCAGCGCTCGGTAAAGCGCGCCAGTTCGGAAAATCGCTGGGCCAACTCCAGGTGGGGCCGTGCAAGCCTGGCAAACGTAAAGGCGACCGCGGTGGTCACATCGGCCTGGCTCATGTTCGGCGTTCCTCCAATCCAACCGGCATCGTTGATTTCGGCCGCAGCCACATTCAGGTGTTGGAAGCCACCGAGCACTTGCTGATCATTGTGCTCGATCCAGGGTGTGTGGACCTTTTCCGCCGGTCTTACGCGATCCTCGTAGAATGCCCACTGAGCCTTTTCCGCGCACGCGAGCGCAATGGCGGCTGCTTGTACGACCTGCCGTCGCAGCGGGCCGTCGCCAGGTATCAAACGCCGCTCTGGACTGACCATTTGATCGACCTCATCGAGGATCGCTCCACTCTCGACGAGGTTTGCACCGTCGTCGAGCGCCAGTATCGGGATACGTACAAGCGGATTGTAGCGCCGGACGGTGTCGCGCTCCCCGAAGACAAAAACGTCATCGAGCTCAAATGGCAATCTCAAAACACTCAAGCTAACTGCCACTCTGCGAACAAAGGGAGAAAGGAGAATGCCTATCAATCGCATGGCTCGACCTCCCAGGCACTCGCTCGAGTAACGCGTCAATGGCGAGAGTGCCGTGTTCTATCACAGCTTGATGACATCCCGAGCACTTTGCGCTAGCTCGGAGTTTCTCGAACAGGATTCGCTCGGACTTTACAATAATTGTACTGCAAGGGAAACGCTCTAATGAAATTGGCTGGAGCAGCTCGTCAGCTCGTTGAGGTCGATTCCGTGGGGAGGGTGGGAACCGCCCGAAGACCGGTGGGACGCCCTGTCGATATGCCAGTCCGGACGGATTCACGTTTGTATGCAACTTGCTCTGATGGAAAGCTTTCGTGGAGCTTTCTCAATTGACGGCGGAGGCAACATTCGCATCCAGATGCGTCAGATTTGGTGCAACGAGCGCCCCGGCGGAGGGCGGCAGCCTCCAAGCGCGCCCGCCGCTTCCCCTGTGGGAGCATCAGGCGCTGGGCGAAAGCTCGACCGACGTCTAGGACGTAGCCACGACCAGCCAGCAACGGCAGCCCCCGCGTCCGTAGACGGCGCGTCATAAAGGCCGGCAGGTCGTAACCGACTGGCCGGCGAATCACGGATCCACGAGTGGCAGGGAAGGTAGAAGACCCGCGGCGTTGACTACAAATGAACGCCTTGTCTTCCGATAGCTTGGTGCTAGCCCGCGAGGAGCGCTGCGATTCTCGCGTCGAGGCTCCAGGCGCCCGGACCCGCCAGCATTACGACAGTCAGCCCGATGCTGTAGAGCGCTTCTGGAATGTAGAGCAGGTCGCCGAGCCAATCGGCGCGATCCAGTGGCCGCCATGCACGTATCCGTTTGACGGCGTCGAGCGCAAAAGCCCCGCCACAAACCACGAATAGCCCAAACGCCGCGAGCACGGACAATAGACCAATGATGAGCGCGCATCCGCCGGCGAACTCGACGCTGGGCAGCAGCCGTTGCATCAAGGGCACGGCGTGCACACCGTCGTCTTGCAGCGTACGTCTAAGAGTCGCGTGCCTGGAACTGTTGAATAGCTTGTGGTAACCGCTGATCGCAAAAAAACGCCCCTAGCGCCACGCGATTCAGTGCTAGCGCAGCGTTGGGAGCTTGCGCGCCTTGTATGAGGAACAATGCGTGCATGATCGAGAGAATCTACGTTTGGACCTGTCCGTCCATGCTCTCGACCCACTTCCTGCGCCACTGCTGGGCCTCGAACGGGTCAGCGAAGTATTGCGTCTCGTGCGCAACCTTCATTCCGCGAAACTCCATGATGCTCACAGTATAGAAAGGCTTAGCATCGTACGTGAGGATGAGCTCAGTGATCCACAAGTCGCCGCTGCCCATGATTCGATGAACCGTAAAGGTCTTTTTACTCGGCTGGAGTGTTCGGGTGGTCTGTATGTTGTGTCGGCCGCGAATTCGCTCGCGGGACTGCGGATAATCCAGGTAGGCATCTTCATGATAGATGTCATGCTCAGTTGCAAAATCACCGGCGTTGGATGCGGCCCAATGTTGATTCAGCGCCTCACGCATTTCCTGATCTCTCATAGACAGTCCTCACCGTGCCTTCGGGGGCTCACCATTTGCCAACGTGTGCACCGCCGCCCACGTGCAGCACTTCGCCAGTGACCTGGCCAGCTTCAGCCAGGTAAAGGACCGCGTCCACGATGTCTTTGACCTCGGGAATCTGTCCCATCGGTTGAAACGTTTTCACGAACCCCTCCCAATCGGCGAGGCGCCGGTAACGATTGCGGTTTTGTGCGACTCCATCATGCGTAGATTTCTTGGCCGATCCGCTCACCTCGAGTGGCACGAGCAGACCACCTGGACGGTGGCCGATCCAGTGTACGAAGGTGTTGGTCGGACTCTTTAGAACTTGAGCCCGACCTCTACGGCCGCCATGCGAGGGGTACCCAGAACCACGGAATGCAGGCCGACAACTGCGAACGAGCAGATTCTTGTGTCTGTCAGCGATACCGGCAGGCGATACCATGGTCTAACAGATTTGTCTCTGCGCTCATGGCCTACTGGAGGTTGATCGTATGGATGGGCTCAGAGCTGGCTATGCGCGTAAGAGGAGGTGACCATGCGTTCGGACATCGCGCCGGGAAGTGCTCTTACCGACTATGAGCTGCCGGATCAGGCGGGGCAGTTGCGCAAGCTCAGCGAGCTGCAGGGCGACGATCCGCTGATCCTCACGCTTTCGCGCGGCCACTATTGCCCCAAGGAGCACCAGCAGCATCTCGAACTCGCCGCGTTCTACCCCAAGATCGCGGTGGCTTACACTCAGATTGTCACTATCGCCACCGACGATCACCATACGCTCCAGGAATTCCGCGCGTCAGTGGGCGCCCAGTGGGTCTTCCTGTCCGACCCGGAGCGTACAGTTCAGAAGGATCTCTCCATCCAAGAGTACACTGACCCCGAGCATAACCCGATGATCCCGCATACGCTGGTGCTCAAGCCAGGTCTCGTGATCCACAGCATCTACAACGGCTACTGGTTCTGGGGACGGCCGTCGATCGCCGATCTTGGGCGCGACCTGCGCACCGTGACGAGCGAGATCCGCCCGGATTGGGACCTGAGTAGGCCTGGACTGCGCGAGGCCTGGGATGCGGGTGACTTCTCGCGTTTCCACGGGTGGAACAAGCGGGGCGGATTGGAATAGCGCAACGTGCCGTCACGCCTCGTAGCCGTCAATGTTGGACTGCCGCGCGAGCATACGTGGCGCGGCCGGATTGTACGAACAGGTGTCTGGAAAGAGCCCGTGGTCGGGCGGCGGATGGTGCGGCGGCTCGATGTCGACGGCGACGGACAAGCGGACCTCAAAGGTCATGGTGGCGAGCAGCGCGCGGTGCTGGTTTATCAGCTCGACTCCTACCGATACTGGGAGCGCGAACTCGGTCGGCCGCAGTTCCCCTTTGGCCAGTTCGGGGAAAACTTCACCGTTGACGGCTTATCGGACCGCGAAGTGTGCATTGGCGATCGCTACCGCATCGGGGAGGCGTTGTTGGAGGTCAGCCAGCCGCGCGTCACTTGCTACCGCGTCGGACTGCGGATGGACGAGCCGCGAATGGCGGCCCTGCTTGTCTCGCACGGCAGGCCCGGCTTCTACCTGCGCGTGCTCGAGGAAGGTCTGGTAGGCGCAGGCGATGAGATCGTCAAGATCGCCGACGGACCGGAGCGCATGAGCGTCGCCGAGATCAACGCCTTGCTCTACCTGCCGGGACATAAGCGCGAAGACCTGCAGCGCGCGCTGCGCATACACGCGCTGAGCCCGGGCTGGCAGGAGTCGTTTCGTGCGCTGCTGGATCATCCGTCGGATGGTCACTCGGGAGCAGGCAATGCCGGGCTTACCGCGGAAAATGGCCCGCCTCCCGCCTGGGTGGGTTTCCGTACTCTGCGCGTCTTGCGCATCGATCAGGAGACGCCGACAGTATTCTCGCTGACTCTCGCCTCATTCGATGGGAAGTCACTGGCGAGCCCACTGCCCGGACAGTTCGTCGTTCTGCGATTGCGTCCGGACCAGGCCGCTGCGCCGCTGCTGCGCAGCTATTCGCTGTCCAGCGCACCCGATGCCGATCATTATCGTGTCAGCATCAAGCAGGAGGTGCATGGCGCGGCCAGCGGCTACTTGCATGAGCATATCCGTGTCGGAGATTGTCTGGACGTGAGCGCGCCCAGAGGCGCATTCACGCTGACACCGGACGAGCGGCCGGCAGTGCTGCTCAGTGCGGGGGTCGGCATCACTCCGGTTCTGGCAATGCTGCATGCGCTCGCCACGACGAGGTCGACCCGCGAGGTTTGGTGGTTGTACGGCGCGCGCAACCGCGCGGAGCATCCCTTCGCGCAGGAATGCGATGAGCTCCTGCGGCAGATCCCTCGAAGTTGCCGATACGTGATTTACAGTCAGGCATCGGTCTCAGAACCTTCGAGCGGCGACTTCGACGCTCGCGGGCACCTGAATCTGGATGTACTGACTCGCCTGAAGGTACCAGCGCAAGCGGATTTCTACCTGTGCGGTCCGGTTGGATTTTTGCAAGACTTGACCCGGGACCTTTTGAGCCTGGGGGTCGCACCAGGCCGCATCCACTCCGAGATCTTCGGTCCCGGGGCATCGTCGACGCCAGGCATCAACGAGCAGCGGCCGCCTCCACATCCGCCTTCAGGGCCGGCCGGAAAAGGGCCGCACATCTCCTTCGCGCGTTCCGGGCTCTCCGTGGAGTGGGACGCACGTTTTCAGAACCTACTCGAGCTGTGCGAGGCATGCGATGTTCCCGTTCGTTGGTCATGCCGCACGGGCGTGTGCCATAGCTGTGAAGTCGCGCTGATTGGCGGGAGCGTTACGTACGAGCCGGAGCCTCTGGACGCCCCCACGAGCGGTAATCTGCTGATCTGTTGCTCGCGTCCTTCGGGAGATGTCGTGATCGATCTGTAGTTTGAATGGCAATCGTGGCTTGAGCGGCCGGCGTGTGTTGACGCGCACCGGCCGCACCGCTGAAGCGAGGTCAGGCGGCCTGACATACCTCGACCGACGTCCAGGAGGCCGCGGGCTTGCCCAGTAGCTGCAGAAGGGCTTTTGCGGCTGACGTTGAAGATGCCGGATTCTGGCCGGTGATGAGACGACCGTCCGTGATCGACAGAGGCTGCCAGTTCTTCAACTTCTCAAACACAGCACCCAGCCGCAGTAGCTCGTCCTCAACGAGGAACGGCACGACATCGGTGAGCTGCATCTCTGCTTCCTCGCCGTTCGTAAAACCAGTGACACGCTTGCCCTTCACGAGCGGCTCACCCTTGTAGGTCACGTGGCGAAGTACACCTGGCGAATGACAGACCAGCGCGATTGGCTCGCCCGCGTTATAGAACGCCTCGAGCAAAGCAATCGAAACCGGACTCTCGGCAAGATCCCACATCGGACCGTGGCCACCAGGATAGAACACCGTGTCGAACTCCGATTCGTCCACATCCTCGAGTTTGATCGTGTTCGACAGCTCCTTTTGCGCTCTCTCGTCCGTTTTGAATCGTGTCATCGCGGGAGTCTGATTCCCGGGCAAATCGCTCTTTGGGTCGAGCGGCGGCTGCCCTCCTTTCGGCGAGGCGAGCGTCAGCTCGACCCCAGCGTCGCGAAAGACGAAGTACGGTGCAGCGAACTCCTCCAGCCAGAATCCTGTCTTGCGTCCGGTCTTGCCCAGAACGTCATGCGATGTCAGAACCATAACTATTTTCACTTGGCTGCTCCTCTGATTGCATTAGCGCGGCGCTGAACATAGACCGCGCTCCACATTAGACAGGCAACGCAGCGCGCTGACACTTGTACGTTGGTATCAGCGTTCGTATCGCCGAAACCACGGTATTGGCCGGTATCGACGCCGACGCCTGCGTTGATACATCCAGATCGCGAACACGTGGCTCATTGTCAACGTCGGGGGCGGTCCGACACCCGACAAGCCATCGGTAACGCTCAGCGTCCCCGCCGACCCCGATTCAGTCAGCAGGACCTTAGGGTTGGCTGGACGGAAAGCCGAAACTAAGACTCGAAAAGACTGTTGCAAAGTCCGTTTCCTCGGTACGGGGCAATGCCTTCGTCCATATCACGTTCAGGAGCCACATGCCGGAAGTCGGCATGGTGAAACTCGCGCGCCCATTGTGATCGGTCAGATGCACCTCAAACGGTGAAGCGTCATTCTTGAGATTGGTCAGTTTGACCAGTGCGCCCGCCAACGGACGCCCTGCATACATCACGCGAACCGGCAAGGTCGCAGAATGCGGGATGCTGTACGGGTTTTTTTCAGGCACGATTTCCAGCAGGAGACCAACTGCCTTGCTGACTTGGTCCTGCAATCGTGCATCAGGTGGTCCGACCTGCACGATGGATTTGGCACATCGGCTATAGCGTTCGGAGCCGTCCGCGTCCATGCGGTGCAGGCGCGCTCGCTGCTCCAATGCAGGTGTCAAACCCTCAACTTTGAGGTAGTCGTTGAATCGGATGGAGGGTAGGTGCGTCTGCGCGTGATCGTCCGTTTGCAGGATCAGAACGTAAGCGCCGGGGCCTTTAAGCCGAAAGTCGCCGTCTTCCGCCGCCTGACCCAGCCGAAGCTGCTCATGCAGGTCCACTACCGCGCCCTTTGGCGCGATTGCCTGGAATCGCGTGATTCTTCGCGCCGGGATGGGTGAGCGCTGCCGGAAAGCTCCGTGGCCCACCTGCAATGTCATAGAACTGAGCGCGTCCGGACTAACCCAGTACTCGTTCGGTTGCAGCCAAAAGTCATGCGCTGCGACCAAGGACGCCCGAGAACACGCCAGAAGCCCCAAGAGCAATGCTGCGCTACGAGGATTCAACTGCGCTTACTCCAGGTGGTCCGGCAAGTAACCGGGCGTCACGGGCAGCAATTGAAGGGTGGCTGCCAGTACGGCGACCGCAATGACCCAACTGGACACCACTTTGACCGCAATTGGGGCACGCCGCGCGATGACCCACGATGCGGGCATAAAGATGAACACACACGGCAGCGCTGCGAGCAGGTCGAGTCGCGACCCGGACACCGAAACCACGGCACTCGCCCAAACGCCGGTGTTGACCGATAACGCCGATGCCGTCCAGGGGCGAAGTCCGCGGATGCGATGTACGTTCGCCGCCGTTACGATCACACTTATCCAGCACCCCAGAAAAACGCCCTCGAGCCACACATGCGGCACCGGTAATAGAGTGCATGCGCCCAGGGTCGCGAAGAGTGCGAGGAAGCTCGGCACCCAAGCCCTGCGCGGCGCGAATGCGAGTGCCAGGCCTAGTGCTATGAAGAGCAGAGCCGGCGGCAGCACTCCACCTCTCATGTATCAATCGCCTGAAACAGGAACCAGGCGCCCACCCCTGCAATGAGTGCACCGATGCTCCGCGTCGCTAAGAGTCCATTGGGTCGATCGTTGAGGAATCCGAGGCAGATTCCCGATACGTGCAAGAGACCAGTAGCCAGCACAAACCCTGCACTGTAGCTGATAGGGTCGGCCGCCGAGGGCAGCTCCATTCCGTGCGCGTAACCGTGAAACACCGCGAACAGGGCGACAACGAGGCACGCGGCCCACACCGGCGCTCTGACCGAGAGCGCGATGCAGACGCCCAGCACCAACACCGAAAGCGCTATCCCAACCTCTACTGGAGGCACTGGCACCACAAGCATGCCCATGATTGCGCCTACGACCATCATTGCGGGAAACACCATCGGCAAGACATAGAGCAAGGGTCGACCCAGAAATGCTCCCCAAAGACCCACCGAAACCATGGCCAGCAGGTGATCGACGCCGCTGAAGGGATGTATGAAGCCGGACACAAATCCACCGGGGAGGCCCGTGCCGGTATGCGCCTCCGCTGAAGTAGAAAGGAGCGAGCCCGTCAAGACCGTCACAACCACCCAAGCAGTGCGAGATGCACGCGATGCTAACGAAGGGGCGCACACCATCCGAAACTCCCGTTCCACGGCCGTTAGTGATTAACACCATGAGGGTCCGGCGGTGCCAGGAATGGGAACACGTTCGCCGACGGAGCGTGCTCATCCTCGTGCAGGCCATCGGTGACGCCGCTGGGCGTGCCGGCGATCAAGAGTGATCTCCAGATGTTGGACGTATCATAGGTAGGCGCCCGGCCGCCACAATCGCCGCTCAGCATCTTTCGGCCGGCTAGGTGCGCCGATTCAACTGCGAAGAATTGCGTGCAAACGCTTGAGGCACTATTGACCCAAAGTCGGTCATCCGCAAAAACCTTCGCGAGCGCCCGATAACGCAATGGCGACTCCTTGGGTTCAGCGAGCAACTGGTTCCCGCATTTACCATCGAGGGAGTCCTGAAAAGCGAGTGACTTCTGAAGCTCTGCGACGAACCGAGCCGAAGCCGTTGGAAGGGCCTGATTGTATTCCTGGCGGCGAAGCCCGCTCGCATCGTCTGTTGAAAAAGGGGCCGCCCCGAGCAAGGTATTGCCTACGAAAGGTCGAGCCATGCGATCGAGCCGCTTATTAGACAATGAGGTTGTACCCCACACGGCCAGCAGTTTGCCGCCCTTGGAGACAGCGCCCAGGTCCACGGAAATCACGATCGCCGAGACGGTCCAGTTGTAGAGTAGATTTTGCGCTCGCCCGCCGTCGGTGTGACTCATCTGATCGAGGATCGCCTTCGTGGTCGGCTCATCAAAGTGTGCGCATCCAGCCGCGTCCACCGCGGCGCCGTTCTTCATAGCGCTGTTCGCTGTTTGATACGCGCCTAAAAGCCCTTTGACGTTGTTGTAGAAAGGGTCGTCCCGCAAGGCGGCATACACGCGAAACCGGCGGTTCCGCCCCTCGAGTCCAGCTGGATCGGTCGGGTCTCCGGACGCAGAGTCTACTTTGCCGAGCGTACATTTCGCCGCGTTCGCGGATGCAAAGCGGCACACGATGGACGTGGAAGCGCTGGTATGGCCGAAAACCCTGCCGCTGTCGACCTGAAGTACATATTGGAGCTTATCCGAGAAGGTATGACCCAGGATCGTCATGACAAGGTTCAGTTGCCGGCCGTCGGGCGAAGTCCACGCGTACACATCGGCGATATCGGCCTCGGGATCCGCGACCGTGGCGGGCGAATCGAGATGGTCGGAGGCGCGCGCCATGCCCGCCAAGGCTGTTGAAAGGACCAGAGCGACAAGTGCCGCGGCGAGTGAGCGCAGGTTGGAACGCAACCCAGTAGTCTTGAAGTGCCGGCAGTCAGAATGGTAACCCTCCAGCGCACGGAGGGAATTGATTGCGCACGGCAAGACTTTCATAAAACGTGTCCTTTCCAAAGATTCTAAGGATCGTTGGCCAACCCGAGTCCGCGATTAATGTCTCGTCGCGCGCATACTCTCAATTGTACTTTGGTGTCGCCCTGAGTGAGCGGGGCGACCGTAACCAGTTTTGAGCGTGAGCGCGTTCAAATGCACCGCAGAGTTCGACTCGTCAATGACTTTCGTGCACTCCGCCTTCGCCGTCCCGCCCCATGACGGAGGTCGCGGGCTGAAATCCCGTGCGCCCCCGTGCAGCTTGGGCTTTCTGTCCAGAAACAGAATCCACGCCGTTCAGGCAGCTATGCGGTGGTAGTTGAGCATTCCACCAAAGACGCTGGCGCCGATACACCGGCTGAAATGGCGCGACGATAGGGTCGGTCCGCAGGAGTTGGTATTCGAGGCATTGATGATTGCGTTCGGTATGATCCATGAACTGAGATCGCGTGTTGGAGTGATGCTTGTCCGAAGAAGATTGTGCGGTTGGTTTAAGTGCGCCGCCGTCTCGACGCCGCGCAGAGCGTCCTGATCCCAATGCTCGATGACCTTCCCATCGTGCACGCGCATGAGTTGGAAATAATTCCAGGGGTAGGTCCTTTGAGGGTCGTCCGGGTCGGGCGAGGTCAGATTCCACATCATCAGAACATACTCGCCATTGACGATGCTCACCGCCGGGTCATCGCCTTGCAAATGCGTTGGAGCTTCGAAGGCATTCAGCCGCGCAATCACGGTCGATTGCGCTACCAGATTGGGATCGTGCTCGATGCAGTCGGCGGAGATCAGACGCCCAGCCAGCTCGATTCGATGATGCAAATACACCTCCGTCGCCGCCTCGACCGCAATCTGTCGTCTGCCGCGCTCGGCCGCAGTGAGTGTTCCTGTGTCGAGTTGTGCGGGCGGTTGGGGCGATTTGCCGAAGGTTATGCTGCCTGATCCCGGCTCCTTGCGATCCGCATCCCAATGCTCCTGCACCAGGCCGTCACGGACACGCAGCAGTTCGAAGCGATTCTGGTAGTAGGCGGGCCGCGTTCCCGAGGCGGCGCGGTGCCGCTCCCACAGGATCCAGACGTACTCGCCTCGAGCTCCAGCCAGAGGCGGCGGATTCTTCAACCGCGCGGGGATGGGGTTGATCGGCGTATTGTCGCGACTGAACGCGTCCAGAAATCCGGCACGGCCTGTGTTGATGTTCGGATTGTGTTGGATGTATGTCTGTGCTTGATAGTGCGGCACCCGCTCGAGATGGCCTGCCTCGATGACTTCGCGCCACCAATCAAGCACCAGTTGCAGGTTTGCCCGTTCGCGGGAGGTCATGGGCACCGGGCGGGTGATTGTTTGGGGAATGTTGAGCGATTGCGCGAGTGTTGCCGGCGGCAGCGCCCACAGATGTGTCAGAAGCGCCAGTGCGGCACCGAGTCGTTGACCAGGCGTCAATTTGAACATCGTCCCTTCCGTCGTTGTGATGACCAATTCGGGTCGTCCATAGTATGGCGTGCTCGCGGGCCGCAAGCGTCGCCTTCTTCAGCGCCCTGCCGTGATGATTGGCGCCATCTGCAAGTCAGTTGGCGCGTTTGGACAGAGATTCCTGATCGCTCCGTAGATATATTTCCTCCATCAGGATCACGGAGTTTCAGCATGTTCGACCGTAATAAAAAAACCGCACTCGTCACCGGTGCGTCTTCGGGAATGGGCAAGGCAATCGCATTACAGCTGATCGCCGATGGCTTTCAGGTCTACGCGGCCGCCCGTCAGGTGGACAAGATGAAGGATCTCGCTCAACTCGGAGCGAAGACCTTGCGCATGGACGTCTCACGCGAGGAAGAAATCAGCGCTGCCGTCGATTCGATTCTCTCGGAGGTCGACGCCATCGATGTGCTGGTCAACAACGCAGGATTCGGGCTCTTCGGCCCGGTAGAAGACATCAGCTTGAACGAGGCGCGCTACCAGTTCGAGGTCAACTTGTTTGGCGCGGCCCGAGTCACGCAGCTATTGCTCCCAGCGATGCGGAAGAGGGCGGCCGGCACCATTGTCAATATCACCTCGATGGGGGGTAAGATCTACACCCCGCTCGGTGCCTGGTATCACGCGACCAAGCATGCACTGGAAGGTTGGTCGGATTGTTTACGGCTGGAGCTCGCCGGATTCGGAATCCGGGTCGTCGTGATCGAGCCGGGCATCATCGAGACCGGATTCGGTGACGTGGCCGCCAATGGTTTGCTCGAGCGTTCCGTGCACGGGCCGTACCGCGCTATCACCGAGGCTGTTTCGAAAGGAACCCGAAAATCTTATGGTCAGGGAACCGGGACAGATCCCGGCGTGATTGCACGCATCGTATCGAAGGCTATTCATGCCAAGCGGCCGAAAACTCGCTATGTTGCCGGCAAGTTCGCCTGGCCCTTGATCGCGATTCGCCAATGGTTCGGCGACCGCGCATTCGACCGGGTGATCATGAGCCAGCTCAGCTGAGGTTCAGCATGATTCCTGCGGACAAATGCCACATCCCGCCAGCGTTCTGGCGGGAGATGAAGCGCGCCGGGCTCTCCCCGGAGGTGATACTGCGCGAAGCGAGACTGCCCGCGACGCTTCACCTGAACGCGCAGGCAGGCATCACGACCGCGCAGTACTGCGCCTTGTGGAAGGCGGTCGAGCGGCTGATGCCGGAGCCGGGGTTGGGCATCCGCTTGACCGAAGGCCTGGACACCGCCGCCAACCCGCCTTCGATCCTGATTGCATTCCATGGTCGCGATTATCGCGATGGGCTGATCCGGCTGGCGCGCTTCAAGCAGCTGTGCACGCCGGAGCAACTTTATTACGATGAGCGGAAGGGTGAATGTGCGATCAGTTCCAAGTGGCTGTACGCGACTGAGCCGATTCCGGTCATGGTCACGGATGTGACTCTGGCGACCTTGCTCGAGCTCGGTCGCCGCGGCACGGGATACCGAATCATCCCGAGTCGGGTGGAGCTGGCTCGGCCCGCTCCCAAGACAAAAGTCTTGCGAGACTATTTCGAGTGCCCGATTACATACGATGCCGCAGCGGATGTGATGGTGTTGAAGGCCACCGATCTCGATCGACCGTTTCGGGGACACAATCCGGAGTTGCTGAGCCTGCTGACGCCAGCGTTAGCGTCAGCGCTCGCGGAACTCAAAGCTTTGGGGACGATTGGTGAGCAGGTCAAAATTGTACTGAAGCGAAGTCTGGCGAGTGGCCGGCCTGAGCTCTCGCAGGTCGCACGCGATCTGGGGATGAGTGATCGCACCTTGCAGCGTCGTATCACAGAAGATGGCGCGACGTTTCGCGTTCTGCTCACCGAGGCGCGGCAGGAGTTGGCGCATCAGCTTCTTTCTTCCGCAGACACGAGCATCGACGCAGTGGCTTACCTGTTGGGTTATCAGGATGTGAATGCGTTTCATCGAGCCTTCAAGGAGTGGGAAGGCATCACACCGGGCGAATGGCGCGAGCGTCGAACAAGCACTCGAGCTCCTACCCACGCCTGATCTCCTCAGCATCCAACACCCGCCACTTTTTGACGCATTCCGCAAGTATTTAGGCGCCTTTCGACGCAGACTCTCATGCTTTCGTTACGTATGGTTCCTGTCATCAGAACCATCGAGTTTCGGCATGTTCGACCGTCGCAAAGATACTGCACAAGTCCGAGGTCAACTTGTTTGGCGCGGCACGCCGAGCGGCTGATGAGCGCCCGTCCTGCGGATAAGTGCCACATTCCGCCGTCGTTTTGGCAGGACATGAAGCGCGCCGGGATCCCTCCGGAGATGCTCCTCCGACAGGCACGACTGCCCGCAACGCTTCACCTGAACGCACAAGCGTGCGTTACGACCGCGCAATACTTCGAGTTGTGGAAAGCGATCGAGCTGCTGTTGCCAGAGCCGGGATTGGGCATTCGTTTGATCGAAGCGCTGGATACGGCAGCCAATCCACCCTGGATACTGATTGCATACCACGGTCGTGACTATCGCGACGGATTGATCCGGCTCGCACGCTTCAAGCAGCTTTGCGCGCCAGAACAGCTCCTCTGCGACGAGCAGGACGGTGAATGCGTGATCACCCTCCAGTGGCCCTATTCGAACGACAGGGCGCCTGCGATGGTGACCGATGTCACCTTTGCGACAATGGCCGAGCTCGGCCGCCGTGGCACTGGCCATCGGATCATCCCCACTCGCGTGGAGTTGGCGCGGCCGGCTCCCGAGACCTGCGTCTTCCAAGCCTACTTCGAATGCCCGATCGCTTATGACGCCCCAGCGGATGCGTTGGTGCTGAAGTCCACCGATCTTGACCGACCTTTTCGGGGGCACATATCGGAGTTGCTGAGGCTGCGGCCGCCCGCGTTGGCGTCAGCGCTCGAGGAGATCCACGCTCTGCAGACGATCGGTGAGCAGGTCAAAATCGTATTGAAGCGAAGTCTGGCGAGTGGCCGACCCGAGCTTTCACAGCTCGCGCGCGATCTGGGCATGAGCGACCGGACCTTACAGCGTCGTATCACGGAAGAAGGTACGACGTTTCGCATTCTGCTCACCCACGCGCGTCAGGAACTCGCACGGCAGCTTCTTTCTGCTGACGACGCGAACCTCGAGGCAGTAGCCTATCTGTTGGGTTATCAGGACGTGAACGCGTTTCATCGCGCCTTCAAGGATTGGGAAGGTGTCACGCCCGGCAGGTGGCGCGAGCGTCGTGGGACTTCACTGGACCCGACCCACGCCTGAACTCCGGCATCCGATAGCCGACCTCTTTCAATGTGATTGCGACGAAATGACGTTCAGCAATGGACAGATACCACCATGGAGATTGAACGGTGAATTCTGACGTACGACACCCGGTAACGATTGCAGCCAGCGACCTGGATGCACGTCCTCACGAACTGTTCTCGTACCATAGGCAACGTGCACCCATCGTCATTCGCGACGATGGCGTGTATGTCGCAATGCGAGCGGCCGATATCGAGAGCCTGGCCAGCAACGCCCGGACGAGACAACTCGAAACCGAATACGTGAGATCTCGCGGTATCTCGGATGGACCGCTGTTCGACGTGTTCGACAACACGATCCTCATGTCCAACGGGCAGGATCATCGGCGGCGTCGGGCTCCTGTGGCACGCGCCTTTGCGTACAAGCTGATCATGGGTATGCGCCCGCGAATTCGCGAAATAGCGAACGATCTGATCGACCGGGAATATGCACGTCGCGCCATGAATCTCCATGACGACTTCGCGGCACGGGTCCCGGCAATGGTGGGGGAGGTGCTCGCGGCCGTGGAGTTGAAAGAGCGGTTGGCAGCGCTGTCTGCGCGTCTTCCAGGAATGTTTTTCGACGGGGCGCCACCGCTGATTCATGGCAGCGGTGGCATCCGAACCGTTGATGAGTTCTGGGTGTGTTGGAAATGATGTTCAATAACAGGAAGGCTATCAGACTGCGCGCGTCGATCGCGCTACTCATCACCCTTTGCGTTTCGGCAGGCTCGCAGAGCGCGCAGCCCACGGCGCCCGATTTCGTGCTGACGAACGGCCGAATATTCGTGGGCGATTCGACCGACCACTACGTAGAGGCGCTGGCGATCCGCGGGGATCGGATTGTCGCGACGGGCTCAACCGAAACGATCGCCGCACTCGCAGGCTCGCTGACCAAACGCTTGGATCTGACCGGCCGGCTCGTGATTGCGGGGTTGAACGATGCGCACTTCCATCATTCCGTCGAACCTGCAACCGCAATCCTGGCCCTCGTGGGAGGTCTCGAGCCTTCCTGGCAAGATGTCACGAGTGCGTTGAGGGCAGCCATTGCTGAGGAGCCGGAAGGGATTCCGCTCGTCGGAACAGTGGGCGAGCGAGTATTCGATGACCCCGCCGCGACTCGAACCTCTCTCGATGAGATCGCTCCGCGACGCGCGGTGATTCTCACTTCATGGACGGGCCATTATTGCATCCTCAACACCAGTGCACTCAGGCTGCTGCACGTACGAGAGGAGGAGCCGAACCCGGTGGGTGGCGAGTATGTTCGTGACTCCAGCGGCGTGCTGACAGGCGTTGTGCTCGAGCACGCGGCGCTGCGCGTGGCTCGCAAATCCACGGGATTGGTGGGCGATGAGGATGCGCTTCGTCAGACACGCGACGTTCTCAATGCACAGTTGCGCCTTGGGATAACAACGATACAAAACATGCCGATCATGTCTGCCGAGCGTTCGGTAAAACTCATCGAGGACGCGCAAGTGCCCATTCGCGTGAGAATCATGCCGCTTCTGCTGACAGATACGCACGGCTCGGATCTCAGCGAGGGTCGAAGTCTCCCCAGACATCCCAGCCCGCTGATCACTGTTTCCGGCCGCAAGTGGGTCATCGACGGTACGCCAATCGAGCGTAGCGCAGCGATGCGCAAACCCTACGCGGATAGGCCGACCACGAACGGCAAGCTCGCATTTACAGAGCGTCAAATCCGAGACCTGACCGCTTACGCACTACAGATCGATGAGCAACTCATCGTTCATGTGGCGGGCGATCGTGCAGCCGAGGCAGTCATGGACGCGATGGACGCAACTGGTGGCGCCAAGGTTTGGGCGTCGCGCCGAACGCGATTCGAGCATGGCGACGGCATGATGCCGGACCTTATGGAGCGCGCAAAAGGACTCGGCATCATTGTCGTTCAGAATCCTACTCATCTCACAATCGGCGATCTGCTACTGAGGCGCTTCGGGTCTTCGGAGGCCACTCTGATGCAGCCAATGAAGTCGCTCGCCGACAAGGGCGTGCCATTGGCGTTGGGTTCCGACGGGCCGGTCAACCCCTGGCTCGCTCTGATGCTTGCGGCGACGTACCCTGGCAAACCTGCGCAGGCCCTTTCGATGCCAGAGGCTGTCATCGCCCACACGAGGACCGCTGCATTCGCCGAGTTCGCCGAGAAAGACAAAGGAACACTCGAGACCGGCAAGCTCGCCGACCTTGTCGTGTTATCGCAGGACATCTTCAAGGTTCCGCTGGATGCAGTGGCCCGCACGGAGTCTCTGCTCACCATGGTGGGAGGGAAGATCGTGTACGACGCGAGCGCGTCCAGCACTCGGTGACGCACTTTCAGTGGCAAGTAACTTGAAGCCCGCCTCATCACCAATCCATATGCGAACGTCACGCGAACTCGACCCAAATTCTGACGTCGCTCTCACGCTGGCTTAGGCGCCCGTTCGCAGCAGAGACCGTCTGCGCGAACGTCTTGAGAAGGGCTGCGCTCTCGGCGTTATCGGGCAGTCCTTTCACCTGTAACACCATTCGCTTGCCAGGGTGCAATTCCCAGTGAGCACACAGACTATAGCGCGGGTCATCTATCGATGAGAGGCAATCGAGCAGGGCATCGAAGTTCCGGCCATACCACTCCGGCAGCCCTAGTTTGAAGGCGAGTTCGTCGTGTAGCTGCTCGGCGGACGTGAATGTGGCGCCGTCGATGAATACGGTGGTGTAATGAAATCTTGAAATTGTTCGCATTCGAGGGACCTGTACCGTGGATCGCGAGAGCCAATGGGCGCGGTGTCGAGAAGTAAGGTCACCGATTCAGTGCCGCACAGCGCGTTAGCGTGCTAGGGCTCGCTGCAAATCTTCGTGCTCGAATGCGCTCGCCATGCGATTGATTTCGGATGATTTGGCTCCCGCGTTCCTTGCCACCTCTCTCCACGAGGCCGTGACCGTCGCGACCTCTTTGATGACGGTCCTCGCCTGCGGCAGGCTCAAACTGAAATATTCAGCCGCGGCCTCGAGAAGATCAAGCGAACAGGTCCCTTCATCCAGATCGATGTTGGTGGTCAGAATTCGAGCTTTCAAATCCGTCGGTACCGGATTGAGATCATACGCTGGCGACAATGTCCAGCCGGTCCTTCCTAGCCACAGAAAGCCATGGTTACGCAGGTGATCATCAACATTGGAGATCAGAACGTTGAATACGACGCGCCGATAAAGTGACTGCGCATCCGCCTTCGCCTGCGCACCGTGACTGCTTAGCGCATCCACAATCTCCGGATAGCTGCCGCGCTCACCATCCTTTGAGCCGGTCATGGACATTGCCGAAAGGAAGGGGATACGGATGAGTCCGGATCGATCAAAGCGTCGCGAGAGCAGGACTGCTTTCCCCGCAACTTGAAGAAGATGGTGATGTGGCGTGGTGATACCGGCCTGCGCAGCCAAGCGCAGCGCAATTTCCTCCCAGGTCTCCATGCTGTATTCATCGGTCTCTTTCGGGAATTTCGCGATCGACAGATGGCCATGCTGGTCAATCACTGAGGCTTTGGGGCGCGCACCGCCGAGCGAAGATCCCGGTGCAAAGATAAGTTGCAGGTCCGCGTCGCTTTCCTCGTCACGCAAGATGCGCTCGGTAATCTGCATCAGTCGGCCGAGTTCAATGAGAGTGGGCACGCCGGCACGTGGTGGCGCCTGGAAGGTTTGTTCACCGGCCCATCGAAAACGCAGCGCACCTAGACGAGTCTCATCGGAGACACCCAACAAGTAGTCGGATTCCGTCAGTGTGCGAACTGCCCGCCTGTCGCGTTCGGCCTGTCGGCGTTCCAACCGTTGCATGAGGCGACGTCCCCAGGTATCTGGAGCGGAGTCCCCAATTGCCCCAAAGATGGATTGGCCGGCGGGTGGAGGAAAAACACCGCGTGTCAGCGCGAGGGCGGGTTCGATCGAAAAGCGGTCTGGACTGTCCAGCCATTCGTCCGTGTATTCGAACGTAATCGTTTCCGAGCCGCGGACCCTCTTGCAGCGGGCGAGGCCAACCTGGCGCATCTGGCCTTGCAGCTCGATATATATTTCGATGTCAGGCACTGGATTTCTGTCTGACTGGACGACGGATGCGCGCTCGCGCCGGCAACTCTGCGGCAGCGAGGGTTTGTCCAACACGATCTTGCCTGAAATCCGCAATCTCACCGAGGCCATCCAAGAGGCCGAGAGCATGCAGGACGGCCGCATAGATGCCGATGCTTACGCCGGCGTCTCCTGCCTCGATGCGCTGAAGCGTGGGCCGCGAGGTGAAAGCACGTTCAGCGACAACTGCCATGGGCAATCGGCGCCGTTTGCGGGCATCTTGAATGTTTGCGCCGAGCTTGTGCAAAACCCGGCGCACGGTGGCCGGAGGTCGGTGTGCTGTCGGCATCGATGTAAACTTCGTATTACCCTAAATGCTGATAATGTATCACGAAGATTACAAAGGTGAGAACGGACTCTAACGGTCGAGCTTGAGGCTCGAGCACGCGCGCCGCCGGGTTGCAATCGGCTGCATGCGGCCTCGGACGGTCGCGCCTCATTGAGGGGCCGGTCCGGATTTCTAGTGACAGATCTAGTGACAGCGATGGGGATTTGGGGGGATTGAAGGGGACTTCACTCCTCAATCGAATCAGTAACTTGCTGATTCT
>Ga0307511_10000675_pt1 | contig 36332 bp, 36 predicted proteins | sample 13_EM_MG_FD_200266 | JGI IMG/M metagenome (GOLD analysis project Ga0307511, IMG submission 200266) | Populus trichocarpa ectomycorrhiza microbial communities from riparian zone in the Pacific Northwest, United States - 13_EM | ecosystem: Host-associated > Plants > Roots > Unclassified | place... | reverse complement strand
ATTCCACCGTCATTGTCCCACACGACATAGCTATCTTCACTCTCATCCTTCCGAGTTTGCATCACGGGAAAAACTGTTTATCTTATTTGAACCGTGGGGATATGTATTTGTCTGTAGCTTACGTTTCTAGGTTTTGGATTTCGTAGGGAGGGGAGGGGGTTCGATCAGCTTACTCCCGGGCCCGCAACTGGGCTGGCTGAGAGTAGATCGCCGTGGGCTTTAGGGCTCGGAAATGGAGGACCGTAAAACGGGTCTTCTTGGTTTCGGCCACTCCGTGCAAGAGTTTCTTTCCCCTTTTAGACCGTTGACCTCTCTTTGTAGTAGTCACGTACACCCCACAAAGTTCCCCCCCCCGAACCTGCACTATACTAATATGAATAAACTCTACTCTCCACATGGCACATCCTGCATACTTGTGGCATTGTATAGTAACCTCTTTGGCACCGCCAAACTCGCAGTGCTTGTTTCTCATGGTGAATTTGATCCAATGATGTCATACGGTTACGGTAGGAGATACTGTATGTTGGGACATTGATATTTCCTTAGTTTGGTTGGCACAACAGCCTCCTTAGTCGGTATGGAGCACTAGACCCCTACAGTGGTATTCATTGCTCGAACCATGAACACATAGGAAACTAGGTTTGAACACTCCTGGTGTAATTTTTATTTCGAATTGGTTCGAGATTTGACCTAGTTGGGTTTCCGCATTTTAGCATTCAGATACACAAGTGTTGGACTTCAATGCCAGTGTCCTACCACTGTTGGAAAGACATCAGAAACGTGATCCTCTTCCTTAGGCTCGATGGTTAGCAGCACAGGTAGAAAATAGAAAACCTGAATATTAATCGATTGTGAAGGAGGACAGCTTATTCGCCGAGATATCTGGTGGACTCTTTGACCCAAAGACAACAACAGCCAGAGAAGGGCCTGGGAATTTTTCAACTCCTCCTTATATGTCAGGACTTAACCAGGCTATTCAGCATTGCACGGAATAGCTAGTAGCATAGTTTAGTTTGGATTACCTCTTGGCTTAGATATACTTTATCATAGCATTTCCTAATGACTCAAGCTCCCGGAGAACTTAGATACCTAGGTGCCTCTCTGGGTTAGCACTGTTCCGCAGATTGTGAGGGCGGCAGCTCTTTGATATAACGCGGCTACGGCCCGGCCCATCCCGCAGCTTCAGGTAGATATAGCGCTGTAACCTATGAGCCCTCTAGACATCGTCATGAGCCGGGCCAGCCTCGCACAAATCATGACACCGTTGAGATACAAGCACAACGGATGAGTGTACTTAATATAGATCCGCATTGAGTAGATATTACAATTCAAAACAGTTCCGGTGCATAAGGGATACTTATAGGATTCCCTGGTCCTTGTTTCGTGTGGTTTGCTAATATATATGTGATGTAAGAGTTCCCTAGGTTTGGCAGAGAGGTGAAAACCCGGATGCAGCCATCATTGTTGGAAAATCCGAGCCTCCATTGCTTGCTGCCGAAGTAGCATTTTCCAAAGGTGGAAGTCTCTTCTTTTGGGCTTGTTTCTTTTTTTTAAAATAAAAAAAGTACTCATTACTCGTATGCGGTCCCTCCCAGTTAGGGAACCATGACGAGCCAGCCGGAGCCCCGACTGGATTCAAGGTACGTACAAGTTAATCTGCATGAAGAGAGAAAGAATTTAACCCTCTGGTCCAATATAAACGCAAGAACAAAGTCCCCGTCACCTCTATTCCATCATGGAATTTAACAAACGCTTGAGTGGTCCTGTCACCCCCAATCCATCACTCCAGAGGAAAAATTAAACAAATGCTCGAGTAGAAAGCATAATCACCGAATCCCTTATCCCTAAGCTCAAGTGGAAAAGGCAATCAAATTCCCAAGTGGAAAACGATCGAGTGGAAAACAAGAAATTCCGTCATTCCAACCCATCGCGCCAGTGGATCTTCTTTGGGACGTACTCCTGTTTTGACGGCCACATCAGACGTGACAAAAGTCATGCTTCCTGTCAAACTTGATGTAGATCTGTTATCGCACGAGTGCTCTTCACGCCCGAGATGCCCCCACCCCCAGCCGGACCTGATATAACCCACTGTAAAACAAAGCAACTTCAAAGTGCTGCCCTACCTGCTACTATGTGTTTGCTCGCAAGACTAACCACCCAGAGACACACCGGAGGCTTGTTATCCAATCTCGGAGGGTTTACCAGCCACATTGATAGACCAGGTTATCTACATTGAATTTACCTGGGTTTCCGTTATGCCCCCCCCCCCAATTGGGGCCGCACACGAGTACTGAAATTTTTCTTTAAAAAAAAAGAGTGTGAATGAACCGAACCGTAGACGAGAAAATGGCCGAGTGGTGTTCGCAGTAGGAAAACTGTCGGAGAGATTCAAGGCCGATACAGGAGGGTCTCGATACTCATAGGGAGTGGAAGAAGCGGAAGTTAGACCACCTTGCTGATCTAGAGGAGAGGGAGGTCAATGCAGCTGACGCTTCCAAGGACCTGGGGATGAAGAGGACAATTCGGTGGCCGATATGGATTGGCTTTGAGAATGTACACCAACATTAATTATAGACTCATATCGTAACGCCTGCTGTGTCCAAGTAGGCTGTGCCCCCCTACAACCGGTGTGATTGATGTGGGACTGATAGTCTCGTCACTACACGTGACTTGCGGTTGTCTCCTCTTCTTGGCAACCTCTCAATTTCCCCTTTTGTATGCCAGAATTAATGGCTACCTAATAAGGAATATGCCAAGAAGATGAGGCATGGCCACAACTTTTATAGGTTTCAACCGAGCACCACAGAATTGGGATAATGTGAACTCCTGCTGCTTGTCTTTCTGAAGGTGTCGAAATTATGGGGAAATTCTCACCAGAAAGTAGTGAAGAAGCAAAGGAGATAGGGTGGCGAAATCTGGCTGTTATGGAGCTCAAACCCAGCCAGGTTATGCTTCAGACCGACTGCGAGTATCTACAGACGTTAAAAAGAAAAAATAGAATAGAATAGAAATTAACCGTCCACCCCTAAGCACAGAATTTGAGACTGCACAGAACCAAACCGATATTCATATCTGAACTAGACTTCAGGTATTTGTATTTTCGAGACAGGGACAATCCCCATATTATTCTGCTAAGCATTTAGTTTATAGCTAAAAGCAAGTAAAGCTACTACAAGTATGATATCTACAGCTAAAGCACTAGTTCCATCCCATCATGATCAACACATGCCATTCAAATCCCCAACTCCAGCAATATGTTTTCCGCCTCAAGTTCAGGTATCATGCAAATAAAGAACATAATAAATCTGTGATGTCATAGAGAAAAAAGGAATCCGCACGTTCTTGCCCCCAAAGCCCGAACCCTGGCTGACTCGGACTCGTTATAACCTCTCATCCCTTTCCTACCTCCCAAGCTTAAATATTCTCACACCACAGCTTTCGGCGTCCTCTAGAGAACATCGTTTCAAGCCCCATCTATTAGAAAAGGCTGCCTCATCATTCCGACTTGGATCGGTAGCTGGACCTCCGATAAAGCCTAGAATGTCGCGTCCGGGGAAGTGTTTTGACTGTGAAGCTGTACTTGAGGTATGTGTGGAGGTCCGTCAGACAAGAGTTGACTTAACCTCAGAATCAGAACGCTCTACGTCATTGTGACCATATGGGGGCTAAGACTGAGGAAAAGTAACCATGAACGATGAATGATAGAGAACTGCGATAAAGAACTGATGAACTTACGATGAAGGATTGTTTAATACCACCCGAGTCGGTTGTGTGGGTGGAGAAGAGGGCAAAAAACGAGGGTGGGGATAGTCTGGTTGGTGGATGACAGTTTGTGAACGACTGAAACAAAGTCCTGAGATATTTTAAAGCAACCGGGGAATCTACTTACTATTTAAGCTTCTTGATACAACATTAAAGCTGATTTTATCAAGTACCTACAGAATACATGTTTATGCGAGTACATATTATAGTATGTCACGTAACGATGGGCTTTGTTGGCCTCTTGGGGCGGTATAGTTTGAATTATACTCCACTAGGATATAGTCCATCAATTGCAAGAAAAACCGCACCCAAACCAAACCCTCCAGTGGGATCCCTCACCTACAAACCAAAACCCCGATCCTTCACCTAGAGACTTATCCTTCTCCCTTACCCTCGAACCTACCCAAACAACCTACCCTATTGTGTCAGCCTTGAATTCCCACGGGTGTTTGAGAACAAAACCGGAAGACTTACCAATCTCCCCCGTTAATCCTACCCCGCGTGCATAGACTGTGAACGCGTCTCCATTCACCACTTGCACTCCTGCCCATCCGCGGTGCAGTACCTTGTGTACCACGGGCAGCACTTTGGGGGCTCCGGTGCCATGCAGCAGAGACTGTATGGGTAGACGCACCCATAGCCGTCTCTGCACTGCTCTGCTCCGGGAGCCACTCCGGAGCCAGAGCTCTTCTTTTCTTCTTTGGCACGGTGAAGTTCCAGGGCCTCTCCGTCGAGGGCCAGGAGAGAAGGGGCTCGAGCCGCCTCAGAGACGGCTGGTGGTGGTAGGGCAGTCACGAAGGCTGCAAGAAGGAGGGTACAAAGACCCGAGATATTCCAGGACAACATCTTGAGTTTGTGACTGCTTTCGATAAGAGAACCAAGGAGATATTGGTTCTCGCTGACGAAGCAGTGAAAAAACCCTCAAACCTAGGGGCAGGGCTGCCGTTTATATATAAGTTTTTGCCTCGCTGTGTGACTCCAAGTAGTAGTATGGCCTTGGTGCTGGAATCATACGAGTCTGTGCATACGAAAAGAGAGGCCCACTCCCTCGAGCCAACCGGGCCTGCAGTAGTACTGGGCTACCTGGCAGTTGAATTCCTGCATTACCTTGTAGCCCAAAGCTAGAATAGACACTTAGGGAACATGAGTTTCCTTCACAGGCTCCGGAGGGTCCTTACATCCTCAATGGTTCAAAACTGATCCTGAGGTGGGAGAAATTCCCTTGACAATACTGAACACATGGGCACTGCGTCAATCTCGGAAGCAGATATCAGATTTTCGAGCTATCGAGTCACAAGTGTACGTCATGTTGCACCAGTATCCTCAGTATGTGTACCTGCACTGTCGATCGCATGTAGGTTCACCATACTGCATACGAGATCAAACCGCTGCATGGCCGGCTCGTGGCTCAACAGCTACAGGAACTTCCGAGCAGTGAGCAGTTGTCCTAGAATGAGAGGCTCTCTTCATTGTCCAGTAGTGCCTCTGAAACGATGCACAAAGTTATGGGTAATGAGTATTTAAAAAATAAAAAATAAAAAATAAACGAAGCACAAAGTGGCCTGCCTCAATAGTGACGGGAGAGTACCTAGGTTGCTGATGCAGTTTCTACGTTTAATATCAGAGCAAATGTGCATCCTCAGCTGTTCGCCCTCGTATTAAGCCGCTAGGTATTTCATAGCAAGGGATAGTTATGATTGGATGCTCTTTCGATTCAGTTTGAAGATGAATGCGTAGACTCTCTGTGGTGTTCCGGCCCGGCCGTCTTAGCTGCTGTGCTTGTGGGCAGGGTGACGTTCCCGCATATTGTGCTTTAGTGAGATCCCAAACACCATGTGCTGTGCGTGGCTTATATACCACAATTCAAGCTTGAGTCGTACGTAATATACTTCCGCATTGCGGTTCTTGTTAATGCATGTGGTGGAATCCAGACCTCGGAGTAGTCTCAAGCTTCCAATTAATCGCGTCGTTGTTTAATCACATTGTAGGTGAACATTGAATGCGTGATATAATTGCTTGCAGATAACGACATTTGTGACAGCTGCAAGGGACGAGATTAGACAGCTGCAGCTTGCTAGAAGAGTAATGTCCTAGCCTTGGCGAAAAGACCTCAATAGACTTCAGGGTAACACGACTTTTGGGGGGCACACTGCAGATCATATGCAGTGGAATGACTCTTAAGATTTAGACACAAAGACAGTAGTCACAACACCGACATTCAGTCCCAACAGAACCGATCCAATTACAGTCACCTGACCTTATTCTTTACTGATCGGCATGCAATGTGTATGCCATGCTTACCATCCAAATGACTAACCACTCGAGCGGGGATTTCTACGCTCCAAAAACCGTGGGCTACTACTATACTAAGTATCAAAAATCAACAGAACGGGTGGATTGTTGAGATGCATATCTCCAAGCTGCCTTTGGGAAATCAATCTTGCAGAGAGACCAGACTACCTTGCAGCTGAGATAAGTTTTCACGAAAATGATGGAAACCTTTTATGAGGCCTCGTGAACTGTGAAACTAATTCCTTAAGATACCGTCACGCCAGACTAATAATTTCATAAGAGAAACTACACCCAAAGAAGTAAGTGTTGCAGAAAACTATCGTGCCTGTTCGTTGATGCGGCGTTTTCGTCAAATTTCAACTGCTCTCATACAATTAGCCTCGTGAAAACCATGACGTTGAAGGAAAGGCAGGTATATATTAAGTGCATAGTACCCAAAACCTACGCTGCTATATCAACTAGTCCGGGGCATTGCAACCACTTTATGAGTAGATTTACCATAGAACCCAAGACAAATCTGGATAATGAGAGGGCATTTTATAAGTAAATAAAATTCTGGGCACGAGAACAGGAAAAGGGGACTCTGCGTCTCATATATAGGCATCATTTTGTTTTCTAACAGCTACTGGTATTTCTTAAGCTCCAATTGTGGAAGGCCACTCAGCATCGAGGCTAGCGCAACATGTTCTTGTGACGCTCAGCACTATTACAATACTGATACAGGTAACATAAGCTATCTAAAGAATATAGTACAGACCAAACCCAGATATTTATGCCATCTCCTTTCCCAACCAAAATCAATAGCTGACCACCTCCCTGCAACGACACCACCCCTGGCCTCAAGAACCTAGCACCACATGGCAGCCTAGCATCTCTCTAGATCTTACAATAGCTTGATTTTGGAGGACACTGGCTTTTACCCCGTCATTTCGCAACACCAACCCACGCGTTCCAGTTCGTCAACCCGTCCTCAGGACAACTATTCGAAATCGTCTCTCCAGTTCCCTCAACCACCGTCTTGCCATCCTTAATCAACTTGACTGTCACTGGTCCCTCTTTCCCATTAAACGGGGCCGAAAACAACGCAGCTCCCTTCTTCACATCTCCCTTCCCAACCACTTGTCCACCAATAGAAATTTCAACTTGCGCATCCGACCCCGATAAACTCGTGACATAGACTGCATCGTCAACACACTGCTGAGGATCGAATTGTTGCGGGTAGCCGGGTGGAGAGCACCTAGTTCCGCCAGCGTCACACTTGTCTTTGGGTGTACGTCGGTACCAGTAGACGAGACCTTCTTGCGGGATGGGGACATCCCTAGTTCCTGCCTTATAGGCTGCGATGTAGTATGGTAGCATGAACCGCCAGCCATCGTGGGGCATACCGTCAATGTATCTGTTGGCATTCTGCACGATCCCTGGTGGGTTGATGGGACCAATGTAGTGGGATTCACCGTAGTCATTCCAGGTAATGATCTAAACCTCGCATTAGCTGAGCAAGCATAGCTTAGGTTGTACGCTGTTACTTACCTCGACGTAATCTGGCATGAAATCCAAAACCTCCTCCCACCTAGTGAACCACAAGGAATCACCCTTCCATAACCAATTTTTATTCCATTGTGAGAGGTTGGTATAAAACCACGGAGAGACAGCCATCATGTAGGACTTGCCTCCTAGAGCATTCTTCCACGCAACGTCTTGTGCCGTGGTCTTCTGTTCCGTGGTGATAGACCAGGCGTCCCAGGAGACTAAAAGCAATGTCAGCAATAGGATCTCCCTCCCATCGGCCCGGATTTAGCCCTTACATGCTCCATCTACCACGCCGACGTGGTTCTTGAACCCATCTGGGCCGAGTGATGCCCAATCCGGGACCAAGTATATTCCTTGAGTGGCATCTCTCACAGTGGCCCACTTATCAATCCAGTTCGTCCCTTCAAAGGTCGAGACAAATGGCTTGTCGCCAACTTTGTAGTATGATTTCCGAACCTTATATTTGTTAATGTAATCCGAGACTTTATTAACGTCCCAGTCGCCGCAGCAAGCTTGATCGAACGAGATCAACAACTTGAAGTCAAGCTTGTCTGCAGCATCGTATGCAGAGTCTAGCTGTTTTTCGGTCCATGCGTCGCTTGGACCAATGTTCAACGCAAAGCCATCAATTCCGGACTCCTTAGCCAAGCTGATATCTTTGCTCCAAAGGTCGGCAGTGTAGTCGGCAGTGAGGCCATGCTGATAGTCATAGAGTCAATTAAGACGTACTTTGGGAAATAAATGATAGATTACCTATACTTACCATGAAATGTGCAAATACTGCACGATCAACTGCAAGGGCCTTCGTGATGAACGGAAGTAGCGTTAGGGCTTGGAGTAATTTCGAAAAGCCCTTCATTTTGATGATTATATCGATACAGAGAAAATATTAGGCCGCGTATCCAAAGTCGTGATGATAGTACAGTGGTAGCAAAGAAAAACTAGCTCTATTCGGGGAGTATATAGAAAATAATAGTAACGTGCCCTCCAGAGAACAGGGATCGAGTGGGAATGCTATGCAGGAAAGGTCTTCAGTGTGTGTTTGTTGGTATTTAAGAAGGGTACGATTTTTGGCGTTGGAGTACTTCATCTTATACCACAAAATCTGGTGAACATGAACCCCTGCCTTTCAATGCAATTCTTGCTACACTGGAAACCAGGGTCTTGGTCGCCAAATTTTGCGACAAGTACTGTTCAGCTGACCGGTAGCCCCCGGAATACCTGTTCTCATTCAACCTGTTCCTGCTGGTCATGTTAACTGATCGCGTATTGGTACCTATCGCCATATTCCATATTTTAGCGATCAGGAGCCCCTGTCTCTGCTATAAACGGCACGCGAATTGGTGGAGCAGACAGGGACTTGGTCACCAGTCAGTCAAGGGTTCTTCGGTGTGCACCGGATGCTGACTGCATTATGTGATACACCCTGGGGATCAATAATCAATGGTTGACATTGAGGAAAATTATTGGCTATCCTCCTGTCAAAAACTCTTATTCCATTAACCACATTTTTGTGCTAATCTGTTCCTGTCTACAGAACCACAGGACTTGGGTACGTTGGCGCTAAAGGTTGACGATGGTATGGAAACCGTGGCTGCCGACCCGAAACGCGGAAACCTTCTCATCCGATCTCACATGAAAAGAGGGACTATGTAGGGCTTTCTTCATTTCTAGATGCTTCATCCTGCATAAACTTCATACCCCTTAAAGCCCCTGAAGGGAGCTTAGATCTGTTCCTGTTCCGCTCTCTAGGTACCTGATCTTTGCATTCGCATCCACCATCTACTGGTGAACGTGAACCAGACTAGACTACTGTACATAGTGAAAGAGGAGAGCTATTACAGTACAGCCAAACGCCAATGCATGGATAACTAGCGGGCGGCTGGTGCCCGTACATACGGGACGGGTATCGTATATACAGTGCCGTATGTAGGGAATAAACATTACAAGTCCTAGTAGGTGCCAAGACTAGATAGTACGGACCAAATCGAGAAGTTCCCTAGCATGCGTGTGGAGACGTTCTTCCCTGGCGACGTTGGTGGCAAGGCGGAAAAGCTTGTTAACGCAGGCCTGTAGAAATGGGGCTTTCAGTATAGGGACGGAATCATGAGGTCAGGCCCAGTGGGTACTGCACCTAGCTGAGAATCAGGCCAGAAAAGCCCACCCGAGGGGCCACAAAAGGCGGTACTCGTCTCGAAGTGTATATAACGGGGAAAACTGTGGATACAAGTGTACGCAACGTGTGGAGGCGTGTAGCTCGTCGTGGTCCTGAGGTCATAGGTGAATAGTCTCTGTAGCAGAGCCAAAAATGGTATTTATACCGCCGTGGTTCTGGTTGGTCGACAAACCCTCCAGAATCTCAATACCTAAGACGAGATCAAGAATCCTTCGAATTCGAAACACAATGTTTAGTCAACATACTTTTCTCGCATTAATTTCATTGATGACCATCGCTCAGGGTAGGTTCTTACCTTTCTTTTGCCTTGTGCTCGTGGCTGATTTGAGTGGCCAGCATCTTATTACTCCATTTACGACACCCCTGGGCCCGTGATACCACAATTCGGGGCCGACTTTCCGTTCCATAATCTTTCCAAGAATTCCAAAGAGGCAGCTACCAAAATAAGTCAAGCCAAACTTGGTGGATTCTGCAAACAGCTTCTCTCTAGCGAGTCGGACGCAGATGATACTGAGAACGATGAACCACCCCAGCCTGTAAGGCGCAGACTCCGATCCCGCGGGTCAAATTACAACTCCAATCAGAGCTTTAATGTCAACTCAAACTCTGGATCTGGAGGGAGTGGAAGTTCATATTCCAGCTCCTACAGCAACAGCAACGGACACATCTCGGGCATTGAAAGCGGGTATCCAGGAAAAACTGGACAAGGGTATTCATACACTTATTCAAATGAGGGTACTGGTCCACTTGGGTCCTCCTCGCATAGCTATACTCTCAACGGATTGAGAGTCCCGAAAGAGCTGCAAGGGTATACTCCGAGGGCTATCAAGAGAGGATGCGAGAGGGCGTTAAGTGGGTAAGAAGATTGCTTATTGCAGAAAATGGAGATGTATTGTTACACTTTTGGTAATCGATGGGGTGTATGCGGTAGAATAGGGAATCCATAATTTTAATTCTGAATGATGCATACCAACACATGCACCCTCCATGTGAAATCACTATATTATATAACCTCTTAAATCACTATGCCCCGGCATTAACATCCCCGACCAGACTAGCATCCTTGGTGATCTCATGAGGCCGGTAACGGAATGTTAACTTTCCCGGTGCAGCCCATCCCACCCGCAGACACCTCCACAAAACACCAGCCCTCTCTCAGGCCCCCCTTCCCCAGGGCCACCAGGTCCACAAGTACGCTTTACAAGCATTTACTACGGCTATGAAACTGATCTTTGCAAGTCCCCTCCCCTCTTGCCTTCTAGCTGTATGAGCTAACCGTATTTCAGCCCATCCACCAACTCGAGCAGCCAGGGTTGCCAATTGTTCATGAAATACAACTAGGCGTAAGGAAATGAGTGTGCAGGGCCTCTTCGTGCGGAGGATTCGTAGTCAGCACGGATTTTAAAACTAATAGCTGTAGGTTTGTAATCAGACACAGCGTAGTAAGGGATGGCTTCATTGATCAGAGTCAAGCTGGGGGTTACAAGTACCATATCGAAGGATACCGCAAAACCATTGCTGGGCAACCTACATAGGCTGGCTAAGACACAATACGTCGAGTCTGGATTTGACTGCAGAGCGGGGACGTTGGGATGGCCGAAATGTATAAATTTCCAAACAGACCTATTGTGTTCTCAGTCACTTTTGAAAAGGCCATTTTGCAAGAGGAAGTACAATGAATCAATTCCCCAGACTGATCAATTTCATTCTTCTACTAAAGTAGCAAGAAGACTCCTAATAGATAGTCTGGTTCAATATAGATGTCAAGAGGATGTCTACTCTGGTTTGTCAGGTTGAGACATCAGCCTGATTAGTCACGAGAGAAATATTGATCGGAAGTATAACAGGCCGAATTATCATCCATGCTCCAACAAGAGCTCTAGTTTGCTCAATCCGTCATTCTTGTGAATGTTTCCATAAGTTGTGGTTGAACAGTCCGATGGCCGCTTAATCTACATCGAAAGCCATATCAATTCCTTCCAAAGCTCCAAATGCCCCTGCCGCGACCCATGAATACCTCAAAGAGAAGAAAATCAGATGACCGAAAGAAACCCATGACATTAACCCGGAAAATGAACGAAACGTTTTATTTAAACCTCAAAAACAAAACAAAAATACCTAGTACTTCTTCGCAGCCATCCTCGCAAGCTCATCACCGAGCTCCTCAAGAGGACTCCTGATGAGCTTGGTCTCCTTCCAGAGGTTGGGGGTCAAGAAAGCATAGGTGTTACCGACGGCGGCGAAGGTAGCCTTTAGGGTGTTCTCGAGGGTCTTGGTGGATCCGGATGAGGCAGTGTAGATGTCATGGACACCAGCAAGCTGGAGGAGACGCTTGACGGCGGGGGAGGCGACCAAACCGGTACCACGAGGAGCAGGGATCAACTGTTGATAATCGTGAGCGGAAACCATTTCAACAACAAATTGGGGATACATACCCTGACAGTGACGGAACCACACTTTCCAGACTCCTTAGCAGCGAGGGAGTGGGGCTCACCGAGGTTGGTACCCCAGTAGCCACGTCGGATAGGAAGGACAGAAAGTTTGGCAATGATGATAGCAGCACGGATGGCGGTGGCGACTTCCTTGGAGGTCTTGATTCCCAAACCAACGTGGCCATTGCTGTCACCGATGACAACGATGGCCTTGAACCTGGTGCGCTGACCGGCACGAGTCTGCTTCTGGACGGGCTTAATCTATAATTTTGACAAACACATATCAGTAACAAGTTCGACCCCCATGCCAGCTAGTTTGGCAATTAAGCTGTCCAAATTCCGCTATAGCTATAGATCTTCCCGGAGCACCAACAAAAGTTGAGATAATCTCACCTTCATAACCTCATCCTTCAAGTTGTTCAAGAAGTAGTCGACAATCTGGAACTCCTTAATTGGCAAGCTGTGCAAGTAGATCTCCTCCATGGACTTAATCTTGCCGGCCTTGACCAAACGGCCGAGTTTGGTTACTGGCTGCCACTCCTTTTCCTCACTCTTGTTGGCTCCACGGCGGGGCCCTCGTCGTCCACGTCCTCGGCCACGGTCTCCTCCACGCTCACCCCCGCGGGAGCCAAACCCTCCGGTCTTTGGTGCATCAGCCATAGTGATTGATTTTGTAGTATGGGGAGATTGAGGGAGAGTAGCCGGTGGGTGTTGTTTGGCGTATGTTTGGCGGTTGTCGTCTTCGTCGGTCGTCGGGCCCTTTCCGCTAACTCAGTGTGGAGGTGCACTTTTGGTGGGCAGCGAAAGTGCGCATTAGTGGAAATGAAAGTCACACTTTGCTGATAAGCGATAAGGGCTGCAGCCCTGTGCAAAAAGGCCTTCTCGCTAGGTCAGTCTTGGCGAACACTCCCAAAAAGCTCAAATGTTTTATGTAACGAACAGATAGCCAGTTATTGGCAAAGAAGCATATATCATTCATGAGACGATTATTACTGTTATAGTATCACCAGAATACGTGTTCTCGTCAGGAACAGCTATCCGGAAGCAGTGAAACATCCATCAACCTGAAGCAAACATCGACGCCTTTGATCGAAAACCAGCATAATAAAGAGGAAATGCCACACGTAGAAGACTCAGATCCGCCATAAAAGTGTATGAATGTCACAACATCCATGAGTATCTTTCCCTAGTATCCATCCATAAGCAGCCATCCATAAGCACCCATTTTCAATGCATCTGGTATTTTTTCCAGACACACTAGCATTATGCCGTGAACTTCGCTTTCGCCCTGCTACTTCCAATGTGAGCACTCTCTGTGTGCGCAGCAAATTCGACAACTTCCCTATCGGGTAGCCTCAACACCTCCTTAAACCTCTTGCCGATCTCCATCAATGTCTCTCGTCCCTCCTCAGGGCCTCTCCCAGTAACTCCTGGGGCTGACCTGATCATTCCACCAGCGGTTTTGGTCCAGACACCTATCCTGTACATCCCTTTGCGGACATTGACCACAACACCCATAACCTCAGAATCTCCTTCCTTCTCCAACGTTTCTCCGATGGCGGCAAGCATGACATGGAGCCAAAGTTCGTCGATTGGTACGTTAGACTTATTCTTGAACTGATAGGCCCATTTTCCTCCAGCCTTATTCTGTGGATCTTCCCACTCCGGTCGAACTCCGTCTTTGAAGAGGTGATAATCTGACCTAATGGCAAGGTCGGATGTCTTCGTGATGTTGTTCTATAACATATTTCGTCAGCCAGTCATTCCCGGACAGATTTAATGCTGTGGCGTAAGCCTCTAGGAGGGGTTATTATCGGAAAGGATTATAGAGCTTACATAGATACCCCAGAACTCTTCCACTGAATCAAAGGTGACAACATTCTTGAGAAGGTCCGCCCAGTTGTCGGCTCCTCCACCCTATATCAAACATATGTTAGTATTCAAAATTGACAAAAAGTTTTGTTGCATATGTGAAGTCATTCGTCCCCAGATGTCGAAAAGTACCCCAGTCCACGATCGTATATGGCCACATGATCGGAGTTTGTTCAACCATACTTCATAAGAGCCAAGATGGCATAGAATGCCTACAGAACAAGGAGAGAATAGCTTACCCTTCCTCCAGCTGGCTTTGTGAACCACAAGGTCCATTTGTTCATCAAAGGGTGTTTGACAGTGAAGTTGTCCGGTGAATGGAACACCGTGAGCTGTTCCTGAGTACTCTGTGGCTCCTCCCTTGGCTTACTTTCGGTACTATCATGCTCACCACCGACTGGAGAGATGGGGATCTGATCCAACGGACGTTGTTCGTCCGGAATGCTGAGGGAAGTAGCGACCTGCGCCATTGTTTATGCTGGTATCGAGGTTTGTAGGTGGGGGTAAGTGGGAAAACGGATCAAAAGCTGCCCGTTTGCTTTAGAGGAAACGGAAGTAGTACGAAAATATGTGACAAGAACAGAAACCCGGGCACTGGAAGTTTGTTGGTTTTGTGTCTGCTTTTCTGCACAGGAAAAGTATACCTTCAAGACGCTTGAATCCGGAGCTGAGGTGAGAGTTTCAAAAAGAAGTGCTCAGCTGAATAACAAGCGAGTGCCAAGCAAACTATCATTCTAGTGCCAAGTCCACGTGCCTTTTGAAATGCAGGGACCGAAACTTCGTACCCACATAGTCTGGTTAGTACCCACAATAAAAACCCTAGTCTGGTTGGCACAAGCCCCTCGGTAAAAACCCCTTAATCGATCATGACCAGATCCAGATCTCAGCTGCTGGATATACATAGGATACTTGCTCTATCAATTGTTTACTTATGGTTTCTATAGTGAAACACTATAATGTCGTGGGTTTAATCCCAGACCTTGGCATGGATCAGATATTTTCAGTTCGAAGTTCTATTTGGAGACCTGCATCCAATATATTGTAAACAAGCTCTAAGGATCTATTTCTATCACATATAATGCCAGCTTCTCGATTGTATACTCTAGTAAATGAATTCCCGTAACCAAACCCGCATGTACAGTTCGGGGTTGCCGCCAACGTATCGTTTGGCATAAACTGCAAGAAACACGAGGTTACCCTTGCATGAGTTCTCCCTGTGTCTAAAATCCCCTTAAATCCGTCAGACTACTTAAAATCTTAAGCATTGGCTAAACTCCCCCGTTCATTGACGAAGCTCAGGTATGAATTCCAGCCTATAGTGCGACTATCAGTAAATGAAGGCATAGGATCTAAAGAAAATTAGAGAATAATGTAACCCACCCAAACTAATGAGGTTCACGACCAATAGCCTGTGGTTGAGGGGCACGAGCTTAAAGTTCACCAGCTGTACTGCCGGCCAGACCATCCAATTGGTCAATAAGGTTGAAGTATAGCTGCTTCTCAACTTCTCCATCACGGAGCCTCCCTGATCGTGGAAAATCAGCATCTCATATTGTATACCATACCAGTAAGGGCTAATTTACCTCCAATAATGTCAATCCAGAGAAGAAGAAGAGCATGTTGACTGGCGTAAAAATCAATTGATCTGCCGCCACTCTACCAACTATCTCCATGTTCGGCCGCCCTGGGAATCGAATAGACCTTTCCAACAGGCGGTACCACTTTACTACCATAGGCCCAAATATGACTGAAGGGATACATAAATTAGCATCTGTTGCTCTCTCAGGTTTTGCATCAGGACCGAGGAACATACAACCGCCATAAGCGCCCATGCGCGCGGTCCTCAAGACATCATGGTTCTGGAAACCTCTTCTCTCCACGGCCTGCTGGGAAATGCAATCACCTGTTGCAAACAAAATCTAGGATATGGACGCAAGTTCAGCCACCCGATGAGAAGCATAAAGAAAGCCCCCCGAAATGAGGCGATATGGCTGTCCAGCCGGCTACAACATCCAAAGACGAACAAATTCTCCGGTGGCACTATTTAGCGGAGTCCACGATCCAGGGTCCGACTCAACTGCGAACATGTAAACCGTAGGAAAGCTTCGTGACCCACCCCAGTAGTAATACATTGCGTTAATAAAGAACTCCTTGCAAGTCTTGTTTGGTACCTAGATACTCCTGTCAGCAACTCTACACGCCCGATATACTAAAGTAGGTTCATTCCGCGTAGCCGCGCTAGGAAAATGAATGAGACGTATGCGTATGCTGATAATGACGTTGTCTTATCATCTGGAATCTTGAAGCATGGGGGGAACAGTAAGACGTGGGCTCCGGGGGCACAGACAAACACACCATTTAATGAACATCATTTTGCAGAGCGGGGTATGTTGAGGAATGTTCTTGTTAAAGCCCGTGCCTGATACGAGTACGATACTCAGTATTGGGGATAATCTGGAACGCTCAAATCCATTAGCACATGGTCTCCAGACCTATGCAATGTGCAACAAAGGTTGGGTACCTCTTCTAGAATCAGACTACCCCTCTTTGTACGCACTCACTCACAGGCTAATAGCTATAATGAAGCTTCGGTGAGTGAAACATTACCAGAAGATATCGGAATCCCTGGTAGTAACTAGGTAGTAACCGCGAATAAGGATCTCCAAAGATGGGAAACGAAGGAGCTCATGTGCCAACAGGCTAGGGGTTCATATCACCAGCCCGCGACCTGAGGGCAATATTTCTGTTAAAAACTTGGAAAAAATTGCGATAAGTAAGCGCAGGGTTTAACCGAGCCAATCCTGATCTCGTGATCCTGCTAAGTAACTTAACATTTAGTCTGCTACTTTAAAGTCTGCTCTTAACCAGACGTAGCACAACTCGAGTTAGTCTGGTTACTCGAGTCACATCAGCGATAGTCTCGAGAGGCCGGTGCCCGCCAGACTACATCAGCGATAAGTATACGCGGGATATTTCTTCCCCACATATACTTGTGCAGGGACGACCCACACTCTCTGAGAACTGAGGACTCTGCCTATGATATCACATCACAAACACAACTACTTGTAATTGTGACAAAAACCCAGAGACCACTCATATGATTCATGCTACCTACATCCACACGCGGGCCGAAAAACGAGTCCGAGCCGGTCCCCAAGTACAAGGCAAAGCAGTTGCAATTGAAACTTGAATCAGCCCCCAACACCCCCCAGGAAACTGCCAGGCTCCATAATTACAGTTAATGGTGCCATCCCGACGCTGGATCCCAAGTCCGGTGTTGTTCATCCCATTGTCTGGTCTAGGCCTAGCCCTGATGTGGTTCCATGGTTTCATAAATACCCGCCTAATTATACCCATATGGCATGCACAGCCTGAGCTTTTGATATCAAATTGCGGGGTCAACCTTCATAAGAAGGAATTGTGATCCTCATCATCCATCTCCACCGCGCTCAGGTATATTATGCTTGGCGTCGGCGTGCACATTTGCTGCAGGTACAGTAAGTGCGAGCGTCAAGCGTCATGCAGAGCAGGCACGTTTTGCATCTCAAAGGGAAGAACCTCATTGCTCAGTTTATTCACGCGACTAGCAAAATGGTTGGGAATAGTCCGCAATGAACCATCGAGATCATCACCCCTTGAGAAATGTGCTCTAATTACGGAAAACTTGACTGACTATACCTATTTCTAGGTCCACAGTCTTATATCAGCCGCCAATCCCAGCCAGCTGCAGTCCAAACGAAACTGCCCAGGTCCCTGAATTGAAATGACTGCAGTGGGTAAGTAGCCAAGGGAAATAAGGTGATGGTCATGGCCCCACTGGGAACCCCCCCAGCCAGTGTACGCTAGGGTCCCCATGTACGTGTGCATGCATCGCCCCCCCAGATACTTTCTGTGACACAAGCACAAAGATCACGAGAACATGATTCAAGTCATCCTCATTCAGGTACCCCAGTATGGTACTAAAGAGAGTAGATTAATATAAATTGCTGCGTGCGTGCTTGATAGCATAACGAACCAAGAGTGGGGGTTGCAGAAACTCACTACGGGGTAATTATGTCGGCACGCATACTTTAGCTATAGCCAATCTTAACTCTACGGGCAAGAGGAGATAAATGGCTCGACGTTTGGTCATATATGAATCAAGATAGCACTGGCATAAGCAGGAGCGCCTTATGGGGGCTTAGCCTGACTGCAATATGAGATGCCCCTCGCATTAGCTTCATTGACATATTTCCTATCTGCTCTCTATCATGTTAGATATGTAATGTGAGCACTGAAACTCCCCCAAATTGGGGGTATGTATACGGATATACCTGTAGACTAAATTCGAGTGTACCGCAAAAAGTAAACCATGACAGGTGTAAATATGCCCAAGGGCAATGGGCTCGAGCCTGTCCTACCGTGTATCCCATCCATATCCTACTACATATATTGACCTCGGAGGCAGGCGTGCGGCCCATGGTTGCCCACGGCCATGGTTGTACAGTAGACCCCAACCTGCACGGTGGATACTGGGTATGTATTGCAATGCACACGCACCTTACTGTGACTCTGAGTCCAAGCTTGGGGTGGATCGGACCGAGGTAGTATTTTTCTAAAGCCGCGACACCCAGCCGGGAAATTCAATGTCTTAGATTTGGAATGTGCTCGACCAAACTAATCCCAAACAGAGTTCTATGAAACCCCATTCTGGACAAGCACGGCCTAAAAAGTTGTTTCGTTCCTTTAGTTTCATCCTCACCGGTTGGACGTTATACCAGTTACGTTGGTAGTGTGCGGTTTTCTCCTTGGGAATAACGTCATGACTAGGCAGAATTGTGGGGAAGGATGAGAAAGGGTTACGAAGCCAATGCAAAATGACAAAAACAATCACATTAAATGGTTGCGTTTATTTAGACTCGCACGCTATGTGTGGATCAAATTTGATTTGTTATTCGCACGAAAGCTAGGTAAGCGTTCAGAGCTAAGCCAAGTGGTATTTGTATCCAGCAAGCACTATACTATCCCCTTGATTTGTGACTGTACAATGCAAATATGAGCAAATTGAAATATGTGATAACTTCCGAGTAGACCAGATGACAATATTTGAACGCCTTTCCCAACCAGATGACACCAGATAAAAATATTAGAGAAAAATGTAGAGTAAAACAGAAGATCAAGGAAAAGAAACAGGATATGCATATATTACAATTCCCTAATGTGTACCCGCGCTGTAAAGGCGGAAAGTAATAAAAGGCAGCAAATAAGAATGTAATATCCGTAGGATGAGAAAAGTATGACGAAAGGTATGATTGCATTCCCGAGGATCAACATTTGGTTGCCGGCCAATGAGAGGGGGTAACCAATGTGTGCAGTCTCTAGAATGACAACCGAAAAAATAAACAATGGGCTGGACCAGCCAAACCATCGTTCCCTCCCTCGGGGAAGTAGAATAAATCCGTATAAGAATAAATAAGGAGACCCAGTATTAGTAGTTGTAAATCGCCCGTAATGCATGCTGTTCCCATGGCCGAAAAATAAATCCAAAGCCGTGATTCGTACATAGGAGAATGTCGCCATGTTTTTCGCATGATCGCTGTCGTAATGATGTTTCAACGAAATTGTACATCCCGAGTGATGACGCTAGGAAATCGTGGAGATCGTCTCCTATTTAGCAGGAGTAGGAGGGAGAGGCCTGTTTGGTGGAGGGCCTGGGCATGGTGGAATGGCAGGCGGAGCTGGGCCGTTGAAGTTGTAGCCCAAAGAGGTGAGAGTGGTGGTGTCTTGAATGGGGTACTTGACAGTTGGGGCAGGCATTTTGATTGTAATGTGGAGGATGACTGGACTGGAGGCCAGAGTCAATACGCAGTTCGAGGAGAAGGTGGAATCTCGGAATTGGCTTACAGTTGGAAATGGCTTTTTGGATAGGGGAACCGAACTATATATACGTGTCCAACACTCTCTTGTGATAATCGGATGAACTTTCTTTTAGAGGGCTATCAGCCTCTGAAACTGTATGTGCCAGCTATCCGACAGACGAAACAACTTGTATGGGGTTTTCCGGCGTCGGCTATTGTGACAAGTGGTGGCAGAGGGCTGGCGTATTCCGTTCGTGTCGTTGAGCAATGGATATTTGGGTCTGGCAGGAAGAGACATGCGGAAGTTGCGGATTATATGTCGGGCGCATCTTCACTCCACGCGCCCCCTACATCGAGTGACTGATAGGCATGATACAACCACCATCCACCATCCCTCCAGGGACGACTCTTTGGCACTGACGACATATTCTGGGAGAGCAAAATTACATGCCCACGGATTACCCCTGCCAATGTACCGCATCCCTGTGCACTCTTCCTTTGGGCGTAGGGTGGTCGGGTATGATTGCCACGAACTACTAAGCCCATGGCAGCGCTGCTCGGGGGGGGCAGCTGGAGGAAACGGACGGAAAGCCACACACTGATGGGGAAAAGAAGGCGAGAGAATTAGGGTCAGCTGGGCAACAGTGTTTCTATTTTGTTGAGTGTGGCCCGCGATGTGGGGAGGGGGGCCATTTGCACAAGAGTTTACATACAAGGGCCCGACGAGTGCCTGAATTTCACGTCCGGAAAAACTAATATATTGATGCAGCCCCCAGGGGGAGTATGCATTCAAGCACTCAGCCCATGGCCAAATGATGGGGGTGGGGCGGTCTAGCGGTCTGGCCTGGGCCGGTTCTGTCCTGCGCGCAAATTGCAAGGGGGCAGCGAGCGTGAAAAGGGATGTCCGTCGAGACGAGACACGACCGGCCTCGCGACGAGGCAAAAATACAATCAACTTAGATGCGAGCCTTAATCTTGTGCGATGCTGTTCCAATTGCAAAAAAATTGCAAGACAGCATGCGCAGCAGCGCGAGACATGCATGAGATGGACACCGAAAAGGTGCCTATCCGTACACGTTACCACAATAATAACGAGCTGCCAATTTTGGGGGCATTAGAGATCGGCTACATCTACACGCAGGCAGGCGGCTGCTAATTGACAACCTGCATTACAAACATCAATGGGTGCTAGTCGAGCTGATCCACCCGCGTTGGAGCTCGAGCCAATGCACAGAAAAGGAGGAAGGAGGTTAATATTAATCGATTCGCGAGACTGGAATAGGACGGAATAAGATACAGAATGACCGTAGCTGCAGCTGTTACACAACGTAACAGCTCCGTCTCCGTTACTCCGCGGCCGGCGATAATTACATGCCATATTGACAGTGCGAGATATCGATGCGGCCGTTTCAAAACGCCGGCGCAACCCCAAATTCAGGCCCATGGCCAGCGTAGAACGGTGGTAATTCGATCGCGATCGGTGTCGTACATACGCATACAGTACTCTATTAGACCCCATGTGAAGTTCTCGATATGAGCAGAGTCTCGGCCCACTCTTACCATTTTCGTTGATTAGGCAGCAGGAAAGCAGTTTGGATAGTTGCACTCTCGAAAGATTCAGAATCCAGATCTAGGCTCGGAGAAAATCTTGACAGCGGGTCATGGGTATCTCAAGCTGAATTGTCTGATCCTCAGGTGAGGAACCCTTATCGCAATTACAAAATCCACAGGTGTGTAGGCAGATGAAGAAACTCAATCTGTGTACAGCACCGTATTGAGTAAGTGACCTATGCAAAACCATATGTTGGAGTCCCTTGAACATAAATATAGAACCCTTGATAGCTTGAAAAAGAGCCTGCGGCTGTCAATATTTAGACTCATTAGTCCATTGGCCATTGCTTCGGGGTTATATTCCTGTACCAGTAAGCATATCGAATCTCGAGCATCTACCGCAAAATCTGAGAAATAAGACCCCTGCGATCGGAAGCAACATTGGCTGCAACGTCGACTGACTCTCCGCCAAAATCTAAGTCAAAGTCCAAGCACAACAACGCAAATCAATCTCAGGGCAACCCTACAAGGTTATCGACGTACAGGCTTTAAAAAAAATTAAAAAAATCCCTACAAGGTTAAGAGGAAGCTATGAGCGGCCGAAACATAGCGATTTGTGGACTAGACCGTTGGGAACGCGGAATGGTATGCACTCATCTGATACCTAGCTTTGGAGCCGCCTGCCCTAGGTGGAAGGAAGAAATCTCTGCCACTTGGATGCCTACCAGTACCCTATGCAAGGGTCACTGGTCAATCTTGCATGGCGTCGGCTAGGTAATCCTCCCCAATAGAAGACTAACTCAGGAACAAAGTTGCAATGAAACGTGCCAGCGTTACCTAGATCTACCTAACTTTAAAGTCAGCCTCGTAAAGTTTCGATCCACATCTCACGCGAGACGAAATCGCGGTCACACTGGGGCCGAACTCAGACGAACCAGTCAACGCCAATATAGGTAGTCATCTCGGAAGTACCGAGGCTAAACACAACCACAAAAAAAACTCATCTAGCAGAATTAGCAGAAAAACTATCATGCCACTGTCAACGTCATAGCTAGTACTGTGCTGTAACACTCTTTCTCTGATGCTACTTTTTTCTCGGTTTTCAGCTGCGGCTGGCTCCCTGCCGGGTTGCTACCGACAGAATGCACGCCATTGTAATCTTGCATAGAGTAGATATGTTGGCTGGACCCTCGACCATTTAGCCCTCTGCTTGAAGATAGCGTCGATAGCGTGCTAATTTAGCCAACATTTTGCCCTGCAATTATTTATAGAGCGCCTATTGTGTTAGGGAGCTGCTCAGTGTCTCTATCTTGTATGTGGCGCATGGAGACCACAGCCGCCTCTCCCAAGCCAAAATCGTCGGGGAATTTATGCCCTGTGGTTGTGTATTATACTGTTATGAGACTCGAACCACCACACAAGCTTTTTCTGTAGGCATCTTGAAAAGGTATCATCGCAGGGAATCTGGGTAATACTACAACATACACTATGGTCTTGGAATAATAGGTAAGACATGGTCTGTACATGAGGCGAGATCTGTCATGTCATACCCAAGATACCCTTATCCTCACATGTATATGAAGAAATGTGCTCCTAGTGGGGCCTTTGAGTCTTAATTCCTTCTGCATCCAAGGCTTTTGCCACACATATTCGGCGCCCACAATCCACATTGCCCCGAGGACTGATGCAGCCCATTTGATTACCTGTTCAAGTTAGTGTCGGCATCTATTACATGCATCAGAGGATTTGCCACCTACCTAAATTGGCCTTTCTCTCGCCCGAGCTCTCTCGCAGTAGGGCTTCACGCTGCTTATCGACCCGGCTCGTAATTAGCTTCACTAAAGTTTATCTTCTTCTAGAAGCTCTGAAGGAACAAGTTTTCCCCTAGTTCCCGTCCAATTGTACAGTCGGCTCTGGCTTCCTTTCTGGAGCGGCGCCTCGTCCTTAGCACGTCATGGTGCCCTGAATGCTGAAACATAGAGTTCCTACTCACGGATGAAATTAATTTTTCGATATCTTCCTAGTCCATGTCCTTTTAGCTCTCCATAGCGCAGTCTGTCTTCTTTTCCAATGCCTGGCCCCGAGTGTCTGGACTTCATTCCAAGACAGACAAACGTATAGAGCGGAGAAAACCTTGTAAAAGCTCGAATTAGGTATTACTGCTAATATGTTTGCTATTCATGAAGATTTTGTCAAAAGAATGCCAGGGTCTGCTTATCAAGGGTGATAATGCTCAATAGCTGCAAGTGCAACTCGCGATTTCTTCAAACCCCTTGCCATGCACAGGGAAGACGGCGACTTCACAACAATCTTTGCTCTCAGAATTGATTTCTTTTTGGATCGAGTAAACGGGAGATTCACTGCTGGGGATAGGCCCGGTGAATAACTCCCGGTTTATTATGTCATGGTAGTTGTAAATCCTTAGGACCCATCCGGTTTCTTCCACATCCAGTCCCCTCGTGACCATATCAGAATCCTAAAACATGATGGATTAGGTAAATTCCTTGAGAGACTTGTCTAGACTCTCAGAGAAAAGCGGTCCAGTTTCAAAACCCTTGGCACAGACCTGAATTGCACATTGGGGTTGGTATCTGCCTATCCCCACGGTTTGGAGTGGAGGGTAAGCTGTGATCTGTGCGCGGGTCACTCCGTGCAGCTTTCATCAACAGGGGTTCCACGTTTCTAGGGTGGCGGCCGCCCTCACGCATCTGGCATTGAAGTCCTCTAATGCTGTCTCAGAAATCTTGTCGTGGTTCATTACTGTGCTCACCCTCAACAGCAACAACTTAGCAGGTGCTATGACCGGTTTGTAACTGTTTCCTGAATACCCGTCAACAGGGCTGTGAAGCTGCAGGGGGGTTCGGCCCTCAAATGTGTACGCAAACGGGGTGAGGCCATACCATTTCCCCGCAGCCAAGTTGCATTCAGTATCCGTAGCCTTCATTCTGCTTCCTTGAGCAAATGATTACATATTGCAAGCTGATATAGTGCTGGTACCTACCACCTTCGGTGAGGCCGATGCCTCGCCATCTGAGTGGATACACCGCATGTGCTCCAATAACTGCATTGATGATCATTGTCAGTAGAGTACGTTGCTGATCTGTGTAACTTTTGGAGTAATGAGTACAAGTCTTGTACCTGCTACAGAATTATCAGTAACTGGTTAATTCCGAAAATAGCATCCTGTGAGAGAACAAACCGGTGTATGGACAGCATTTGACCCCATACCTGAGCCCAGCCTCGCGCCAGATTCAGAAAAGTGAGTCTCATTCCATCTTTGGTAGCGTTGTAAGGATGATTTACCCGATGAGTGTTGGAGGTGAAAATGTTTCATATTCTGGCTCAGCCTCGCGGCACGGGTTGCGCTTGGCATCATGGCGCTTGGCATCATGACAAGTTGGCAAGGGCTCAGGGGATCGTCTCCAACTCAAACGAATTGTCGGTTTGAAGTAACCATGCCAATTCGAAGTGGGTTTACTTTCCCCAACTAACCACTCCCAATATCCTTCATATTGCTAATCTGCGGTCTAGGATATCTTCGTGTATCCAAATATACTGTTCTGGAGGCACGGATCTATCTAGACAACCCAACTCTCTTGACATCATGGTTTTTGAACCCTCGAGACCCAATCTTGCCTAAAGTTATTGAAGCAGTAAGAAGCATGGTGCTGCCAAAGCTTCGGGAGGAGACGGCGCGTGTCAAGAGCGGTGGTGCAAAGAGCAAGAAAAACCGCGCTGTGAAAGACGTTGTAACAGGAGGCAAGTTCAAGGTTCTTTGCGTAGTTTGACCTTTGCCGACTACAATATGTCTTTGCTCATTGCTCTCTGTGTACAGATGGCTTCGAAGTTGTGGTATTCCTAACCGAGGGCGGAACTCCGCATGCTGTACTCTCTAAAACAAGGCTCTTTCATGCCCCTAAACCACGGATCAAATCAAACACGTCAAAATATCTCAGTGGGAAAGAAACTGAAGGCGTTTACATACATGCTGAAGGTGAAGAAAATGGCGCAAGTATGCCGCTGCAAAATATACCCATGAATACCGAAGTGGGGGCCGGGGACGATTCACCTGAAGAACATGATGTCATATTGGTGGAATCATCCGATGAGGGGGGTAATGATGTGAAAGACGAAAAGAAGCCCCTTCCCCAGACAGCATATGACGGGTTTACCATATATTCTAGAGTTTTGTACTTGGTGGTCAAAAAGTTGGACACTTCAAGTGGGGGTGCGGATTCTATAGCGGCATCCACTACAAATACAGGAGTACCTCTTCCTGAGATAGATACCTATGCAGATCGGCCAAGGGCAGATAGCGGTCGTGGGATGATGGAGGACTGGATTACCATGACACAAATTGCGAGACAGGATCAAGATGCTGGGGAAATTTAGACATACACCGGGCCTAGGGAGCGGATACTGGAAGATCGTATAGCTCATAGTGGATTTAGGGCACGGGAATAGTGAATGCACATTATTGAAGATTGTTAGGTTCACCAAATTGCGATTGATATGCGAGTTTCATAATATAGAGCTCTGTTGGACAGTCTCGTGACTTCATTTGACAAGCTTTCGCATGCTAGGTAAATGGTCGTCATTCGGCATATTGGATACCTGTATACCTGGTACTGCAGCGGGTGTTAGCGGATGCAGGGGCTAGTGCATGCATGCGGGCACATTAGGTTCTTTTGATTTTGTTGCCTTGGTTGTTGTCTTTGACACAACACTTCAACCTCCGTTGACCATATTCATACAAGACGCAAGTAAGTACACTGTGCTGTAACTTGAGAAATCCCACTGACACCGTGCCCGTCTGGCTCAGAAGTGCCACCTATCTACAAGCCTCCGACAATTGAAGCCATCTTTGGCACCATGGCTTCCCCACAAGTACCAGACCGAGAGGGTATCTCATCTCTCCTAGATACCGACCTCTACAAACTCACCATGCAGTGTGCTATCTTGCACAGCGGCTGGGGTGACATTGGTTTGTTCCCCCATGGGAGGGCCCTAGTTATCGATGACCCCACTGACGGGATAGGGAGCTAGGTGTCACATACGCTTTTACAAACCGCACCCCCGACCTCAAGATCAGGAGGACCGGTTTTGAGTGGTTGAAGCGTCAGATCTCCAGTGAGTTACTTGGCCCTAGATCTCCGCTACACGAAGCAATCAGTAACTTTAGTGATATGGGTAGACCTGGGGTCTATAACCGTGACGGAAGAAGAACTTGGGTTTCTCCGAAGAAAATGCTCTTATTTCCCGGAGAGTTTCCTAGAATATCTCAAGAATTTCCGTCTTAAGCCCAACCAAGAAGTGAAGGTGGAATTTCATCCTGTACCCTCGCCTAGAGAGGGTGGTGATGAGGACGGGGACCTCACTATCACTATTGCTGGGTCCTGGGCAGGCACAATACTTTACGAGATACCACTGCTCGTACTTGTTTCTGAGTCATACTTCCGATTCACCGATACCGATTGGGACTATACCGGTCAAAAAGAAAATGCTTTTGAGAAAGGTGTTAGGCTATTACAGGGTGGTTGTGCTTTTAGCGAGTTTGGCACTAGGAGGCGGAGGAGCTATGCAACCCAGGAGGTAGTTTTGAGAGGGCTGATGAAGGCTGCTGAGGAGCACAAGCAAAGCAATATTAATACAGGTGGTGTCTTTACTGGAACTAGCAATGTTCATTTTGCACATAGGTTTGGTACATCTAGTCCCCCTACGTACACACAAGAAACTAAAGCTGAATACAGGTTCGACCTGGACCCTATTGGCACGGTCGCCCATGAATGGTTCATGGGTATAGCCGCAATAACTCAGAACTATATAACCGCAAACCTAGTAGGATTGGAAAAATGGGTGTCGTGTTTCAGATCTGGTGTATTGGGCATAGCCTTAACGGATACCTTTGGCACAGAGCAGTTCCTCAAGTGTTTTAGACTCGAACGACCCGGTATAGGGTTGACATACGCTGAAGTCTACACGGGGGTCAGGCAGGACAGTGGAGATCCTGAGGGGTTTGTGTTGATTATGAAGAAATTTTACACCGACCTGGAGGAGGAGACGGGAAGGAAGGTCGACCGAAAAACGGTTGTATTCTCGGATAGTCTCAACGTCGATCTCTGTCTGAGGTACAAGACATGTGCAGAGGAGAACGGCTTTGCAACCAGCTTTGGCGTTGGCACTTTTTTGACCAGTTCGTTGCCCCACACTCGATCTCGGTGCGTATACGACTACTAACTATGCACAGATGATTTCGAGCACCTGTCCCGTCCGAACCGAAAATCCACACCCCTCAATATTGTGATCAAACTGTCCTCTGCCGCAGGTCGCCCAGCAGTTAAAATAAGTGATAATATTGGGAAGAACACTGGCGACAAGAAGACGGTGGAAGAGGTGAAACAGGAGTTAGGATACATTGAAAAAACCTGGTGGAGTGAGGAGAAGGGTGGGAATATGGGTGACGAGAAGAACAGGTGGGGGGATAGAGATGCACAAAAGTAGAGGGGCACTAAAACATGATCTTCGCAAGGGTTTAAGCCCGTATTCGCTCACGCCCGTGGATTGTTTGAATCGCGGATGGTAGATGGTTGTTGACATATACCCTACCGATGCCTGCGTCGGAGGACTGCCTATTTCGTCTAATATCGTGGGGTTCCTTATTTATGTTTCATATCTATAGCCTTCAGGAAAAACTCCGAGTCGTTGCATACATGTCTGATCGCCGACACGATATCGATGACGGTATCATCGCTAAACGTCTATGGTCAACCGGACTAAGTTACGTTACTCGTTTTTGTGGCGTAGTCACATATATGTATGTACATGTATAACAGCAGGCCGATTTGCCCAATCCAATGCAAATATGTCCAGGCTTGTAGTCGTCGCTTAAGAACGATATATGCATTCTCAGAGCCATTTAAGAGTCATTGAATCTAGTCTGGTGGGTACCAAGTTGAATACTTAGCCATGCATATATATAAATATGCTAGTCCACCAGACTACATATATACAATAAGGGCCGTAGTTTCAAGGTTTATCCCACAAGGTTATCCGTACTTGTCATTGCATATAAGCCTTCTACAGGTCCGATCCCTCGGATACCTCGGATAGCAGCAGCGCCGAGCCGCCGCTTGGACCCAGTATCGGATGATGAGCCACTCTCCGAACACGATGGTATGTCGGCCGTTAATTGTCAGGCGGATAACCATGCCAAATATATATCCAAATCCGACTAGATAATACGAGAGCTCGTATTATCAGCGATGATCCCCGTTGAGAACTTGCATTAGCTTGAGCGATCAGTAAATATATATCCCCTGACTTGCTATTAGAAACATCCTTCGAAGTCACGGGTGCCTACTTACCGGTTGCGCCAACCATAAGCGATATTAGAGTAGCCAGGATAGCACTCCTGATTACCTTATAATCGGTGAAGTCCGATTTGTGTATTAGGTAGGTTACGCCACAAACTAGAGCTACTAGATACATAGCAGAGAATAATTAGAGGAATACAAACAGAAGGCCAATCACGGGGGGGACAGTGCCAAGAGATAGCTTCACTGGAACGGAGAACCCTCATATGTAAGTATTGGGATTGCTCAAATTTATTTCAAATGTGCTACATCCCCACGGACAAGAGGTAATTTGCATGTATAACCAGTCAGGGAATGCAATGGGCTGCCAATGGGATATAATAACTATACTCAAGTAGCTCAGAGCTACATGTACCTCTGTTGCAGATGCATCTAGACAAAGTAAGTAAGGGATTAATTACTCATAGTGACTCGAATTCACTGTAGATCCACACTCCCCATGGCAGGATAATTCGGTGAATACTGCAGTGACTTACAATTTAACCCCCAACTGGTGTGCGGGGGAGTGTCACGGGGAGTATGTGCTGTGCTCGTGTATGATATTCGCAAAGGTTCCGCAATATTCACCTTTAGTGAAGTGCGTATGTACATATGTAACTCATGATCAGGTTCGGTTGATTCAGTCCGAGCGCATAAGTATTCACACTATGTATATCTTAGTCGACTTCACTACTTGAATCCAGTGCAATTTTAAGAATATTAGGATCTTAGGAAGGAATATTGTGCTGGAAAGATAGTGTGCTTAAGGGCTACCGGGGCAAACCAGGGCATTTGTAGTGAATCACATATACGCCCACCTATTAACTCACTTGAACACCATATGGTGAGCTACTACCACACACTTGATTATTCGCATCTACTCACCTTAATACTCACCGCCATAGGGCCAATTCCCCACCTCCTGACCCCCTCCACAGAAGGCTTGTACCATGGGGACTCGTGATCGTGGACACAGTGACAGACCCTCTGACCGAGGGCCTATCCCTAGTTGTAGCATGTAAAATCCAAGTCTAGTGATAATATCTAGTTCTACTGCTCCTGAGTCTCTGGTATTCTAGGTCTGTGGAGATGTCCTGCTTCCAGGCTGATCTGCCCAACGCAGCCCGGAAGTGAAGCCTATCCTATTGAGAATTGATTGGGTGGTCCGGGTGATTTGTAATGTCTCTGATCCTCCAAACTTGCTTTATTTGTGCTCCTGATCTATCTCGGGAGTCGGCTTTGTCTCAGCTACACTCGCCTTACTTCCCTGCTTTACTTTTACATACTGAGGAACTGCACCAGGACACCAAACGGCTTACTCTTCAAGCTATTGCCCAAAGCGCTTGTCTTCAACTACTTTATAACTCTGCCCTAGTTTCGCCTTCTCCTGCGCCGAAAAAAGAGAGCAAAGTATTGCTATAGTATTACCGGCTTGCGGCATTGATCTTCCCTTGCTTATCTGATTGTATTCTTGAATTTGTCTGTAAACATTGAGGCTCTAAACAGAACTATTCGGATATATGTCATCGATAACAGGTACCTATTGTTGATCGACAACACATGCAAATTCTGGAGATGCACTGAGGGAATGTACTGTACATACCGTACCAATTAACTGATGCTGTCGTCGAAAAGCAACTCAATCGCTTACGTTGGGGCGGGGCTGGTCTATAAATATACATATATATCGGCGAATTTTCTTGGATTCAGCTCCTACCCTTATATGTACATATCCGCACTCGCGATGAATGCCTATTCTAGCATATAAGCAGGTGATGTAGGCCAATTATTATCCTATTGACTTCTTCGTTCTCGTTTCGTTCGTCTCGTAGCTAGGCCCATCCTGGACCTGGGATCGAACCAACTGCCCACATCTTAAGGTTTGTGTTTAAAATAATATATTTTGAAGCACTCTATATTTCATTAGCTGCATACCCTCAGACGCAAACTCCACATTTCTAACCCATGACCCTGTGCCCTTGCTATACTGTATATATCTGTATGTGAGGTTTAAATTTATTTTTGACATCTGCGGGCAGTGCCCACAGGATTGTCTGTGGGCCGCGCAACGGCGCGGTGAACCCCTCCATTTGATTGCCACTTTGGGCAGAAGAGGCTGGCCTCTCGAGTGATCTGGTGTGAGACATCAATGAACCAACCTGGAACGATACATTTGCTGGAAAAATCCACAGGCTGTCATTCCACTCTGCATGCATGTTGCGTAAGCCCTCCATGCATCGTCATCCTACAAGTTGCTTGGCATGACTGACTTGCAATTGGAGACCATTCAAACGTACCGTAACAGTGCTTCGCCACGAGAGGACGCCTCGGGGCGTTGGAAGTAACCTGCCAATCCGGCTGCCAGTCCTCTTGCAGGTCGTCTGTTAGACTCGTAATCCAGCCGATGTCCAGTGAGTAGCGTAAGCATGTCCAGTGAGTAGCGTAAGCGTAACTGGGTCGTTTAGCTTGGGATTCGACGTTCTAGAAGCGAAGAAGCCTCGTCGGCTGTCAAAGGCCAGACTCAGCATTTTTCGGCATGGGAAGGAGAAGGATATATATCTATGTACAATACCTACACTTGTTTGCAGAATGTTCTGTCGTAGTCAGCTGGTTGTTTCGGTTGCGCACACCCTGGGTTTTTGTTTTTCGTCTGAGTAAAGTAAGAATTGACAGCCACCTAACCATAAATACCCAAGTATACCCCAGCAGTTCTTGGGATACTCGCCCGCTTAAGCCTGGGTCCAAGCATCCTGTTTCACATCTCCTTATTTTCTATCGACAATCGCCTCGAAACCTCATTTCTCACGAGACCAAATCGCCAAAAGCCGCACAAATAAGCACCTTCTCTGGCACACGCTAAGCCGGCAAAGCACAAGGGCCTGAGACTTCACCTGGGATACCCGCCATCTCTCTTCTCATCTGCCACCTACCGACAACGGTCCCCCTACGCCGCACGTTTCCTCAAATTCGCCTTCTCCCCTACTTCCCTCCTATCACCTAATTTCTTCGTTTCTCCTTCGTTCAATCTCTCAACTACTCGTATTTTTTTGCTTCAAAAGTCTCTCATTGAATTCATTTTGTCTATTTTAACGCATACGTACGCATTACGCGACAGCTTCTTTGCCCCTAGCTGCAGCTGAATCTCGGTCGGCCACGACAACGTTTCTCAGTTAAGCAACTACTGCAAAGCACAATCGAAAGTTCGATTTAGTTATTCTTATTCAATATGAGTGTATGTTAATGCGATCCAACCCTCGGTGCTTTGTGTGGATAAGGGGCGAGTTCGCGTTGAGGCATGCTAATAAATTCATTAGGGACAAGGAGGATATGGGTTAGTACTAGAATTTCCCATGACGCTCTACCCTGTAGCCTCGTTCTAAACACCAATGGAGCTTTACATTTTGATACCTCTACAATATGAGGTAACGATACAGATCTGTGCTTATGGATGCTAACTCGGTTGTTAATTTAGCGACTATCGCCAAAACAACCCATATGCCCAGCAAGACAGCCCCGGCTATTATGGGGGGAACCAGGGTGGATATGGTGCAGGCAACCAAGGTGGTTATGGCGGGGGATATGGTGGGAACAATGGTGGGAACAATGCTGGCGCACAGCAGGGTGCGTTTTTGGACTTTCTCTACTCTTCTCGGCCTCCGCCACTCCTAGGACTGGATATTGACTTCATTCCAGCAGGTTATGAAATGAACAGCATGCAAGCCGGGGATGCTGGTGACTTCTTCACTGAGGTGAACGAGATTGATTCCGATATTGAGATTATGAAGAGGAAGACACAGAATATCCGGAGCGTCCACCAACGTTCTCTCCAAGATATTGATGCCCAGGCTATTGAAACCACACAAGAGGAGCTTCGAAAACTTACCGAGGATGCGTCGGCCTCAAACCGAGCACTCTCAACAAAGATTCGGATATTAAAGGGGAAGGTCCGTGGGGATCCAGGAAAGCAGGCTCAAGCCGACAGAGTTGAGAAAAACTACAAGGCCTCATTGATAGAATACCAAAAGGTGGTGCTTGAGTTCCAGGAGAGGGTCAGGAGCCAGATCAAACGGCAAGTTAAGATCGTCAAGCCTGATGCTACGGAGGAGGAGCTTGAAGCTGCTTGTGAGGATGGGCAGGGACAAATTTTCAGCCAGGCAGTGAGTACCATCAATGTCTCATGGGCGTTTTGATTTTACCGGATGAGCTGATTTACATGATAGATCATGACCGGAAACCGGAGGGGTGAAGCCAGATCTGCTCTTTCCGCTGTACAAGCCCGGCACAAGGAAATTCAGCGCATTGAGCAGACTATCCAGGAACTTGCGGAGCTGTTCCAGAACATGGAGCAGTTGGTTATCGAGCAGGAGCCAATGGTTGAGCAAATAGATCAGCGTGGCCACGAGATCCAGACGGATGTTGCTAAGGCACACACTGAGCTAGAAACTGCCGTTGAGAGCGCCAGGAGTGCAAGGAGGAAGAAGTGGTGGTGCTTGCTCATCTGTCGTAAGTGCTCCAGGGGCCCATGCTCTCGTATTATAAAAGCTAATAGTCACAATAGTCATCATTGTCATCATCATTGTCGTTATTGTGGTGATTACACAAGTTGTGAACAAAAACTAATAGCCCACGCCAGACCATCAATCTATCGCGCCAAGCCATTGAATATCTGTACATTTCCTCAGGACGAGGTTTCTGGTTTAATACTTTTTGTTTTGTTGCTTCCTGGGGGTTGTTTCTGTTGTCAACCTTTCTTGCGGAAAATGCCAATAGTGTAGGAATAACTAATACCTTTTACTTCCGGCGTGTTTTTTTTATTTTTACTTTTTTTTGTTCTTTTATATAAGAAGTTGTTGAGTTTGAGATTTGATGTGTATACTCTGCTGCAATTTACTGTCGTGAGTACGTGTCATTGGGTGTTGATTCGCTTACATTAGAAAATTTGATTCAGTTTGCGGTTTATTATGTAATATCTTCATACCGGATTTATGTTTCTCCGTACGCTTAATTTACTTGCAACTTGAGTAAACATCCGCATGCGCGCAAACAAACCCTGAATTCAGTTTATCGCAACCGATTTAAAACCCAGAGTGATGGAATTACATATCTGGGGCCCAGCGTTTGGGCTTCCCTCTATCGATCCCGAATGCCTCGCCGCAATTGCCTACTTCCGATGCATACCCGACTTGAACCCCCGCAGTCCCACCTCGAAGCCTTGGAGAATCGTAGCAAGTAGTAACCCATTACTATCACCCACTCGTGCGTACAAACCCAGTCTACTACAATACTTATGAGAGTGCTGACGTTTGGACTTGGGGGGGAGTGTGGATGCACAGGGACGTTACCAGCACTACGGGATGAGCATGTATGGGTTGGTGGTGGGTTCAACGGGGTCGTGGAGTACTTGCGGAAAAAGAGTGGAGGGGAATGGGATCTTGATATGGACCTGAGAGGGGAGAGTACGAATGGGCGTCGGTATGGCGGCGATGAGGGTGAGGAGTTGCCTGCGCATGCGGCAAGTTCGTATACCTGGGCGGAAAGTGTGGCGTATTCGAGCTTTATTAGGTCACGATTGGGGCCGCTGCTGGATATCAGTCTCTACGTCTCGGAGGTCAATTATGCGAATGCGACGAGGCCGGAGTATAGTAAGAGTGGGATGTTGCCATGGCCAGTGCAGTATTATGTTCCGGGGGAGAAGCGGGCGCAGGCGTGGGAGAGGTGCGAGGAGGTATTGAGGAAGTATGGGCTGGGGGCAGCAGATGTGGATCCAATTCGCGTGCTTGATTCACCGGAAAGTAGTGGGTTGGAGGCGAATGCCGTTGCTGCAGGGGTGGGAGTAGGGAGCGAATTCGGGGCGGGAAAGGGGCCGGGTGGGATAAGTTCAATCTTTGGGAAGAGGCCGTCGGCTAGTATTGCGGGGGTGGTGTTCAAGTTGCAGACATTGATCCTGAAGAGTCTGACTCCGGTGGCAGCGAGGTTGGTTGCGGCAGACGCGGATCCTGCGCTGGGGGTTTACTTCTTCAAAAGGGAACATCCGACATCAATCGATTGCTTGATCCTAGGATATCTTTGTCTAGCGGTGTACCCAGAGTTACCAAACCCATTTTTGGCGGAAGGGATTCAAGAGCTAGACGGGGGGAGAGACGGGAAGAGAGTTTTTGCTTGGACGCATGAATTCCGAAGAAAGGTGTTTGGACCTACACCGATTGATGGGAATAAAATCCTGAATTCGGAGGGCCAGGATCCTGATATAGCTGAAGATATATTACCCTGGGGCAGGGTGGAAAGGGCAGATCTTCCGTGGTTAACGGGGCAATTTGCTTCTGCCGCGGCACAGTATATTGACGGTTGGATACCGTCATGGGCAAGGAAAAGGGACGAAAGGCCCAAGAAACCTGAAACCGAGGAAGAGAAAGAAAGAAGGCTGAAGCTCGAGAGGGCTGTCAGAAAGGAAAAGGCAGCTAGAGTTGCAACGGTGGTAGTGGGGGTTGGAGCATTTATTGCATTCCTATTTTCTAGTGGGGTAATATCGATGGTGAGCTCGGCTGAGGATGTCGAAGATGTCGAGGAAGAACTGTCGGCGATGGAGAGGGAAGAGCAAGAGGGCCCGGGGGGAGGTCATGCTGATGCTAGCTCGGTCACTGCGGAGGATTTGTTTGACTTCTTCCCATCTGGCGCAGGCGGGGAAGGAGGGGTTGGGGGAAAGGGTGAGGGAGGGGGGCAGACAGGTGGGGATAAGGAACGGGGGCCAGAGCGGGGTAGTACTGAAGAATAAGGCGAGGATTGGCGCAGCGTTTGATATTGGTCGAATGGATTTCCCGAAAGTATAAGTGCATATAATATTACTCCACTATGGCAAATTAACTTCATTACTTTCACCTACTTTGATGGTGCGTTTGATATAATGTATGGTTCTAGGATATTAATCTTCACCTATGCCTTTACGCCAGAACAGCCACTTTTCTACTTGTCAAAGAGTTAACAAAATTACAACTACAAATTCCCAAGCCTTTTGGAACCTAAATTAGGGCTATCTATAGCTTCAAATCTTTAGAATATAAGAGCCTATATACTAACAAGGCCATGTGTAGAAGATTCAAAAGTTGACTGATGCCTAGATACATGATATTACTATACAAATTTGTATGGAACGGTACATAGTAATCACTTCATGACAGTCAACTGAATGTGGCCGCCGCGGAAGAGAATATAGCGGCCTAGTTTCTTGATATAAGGCGGAAATCGTCTTCATAATCGTAATTCCAGGTGCACAAGATAGTTGCTTGCTTATTTGGGGATTTTGTTGGAAAAGCGCCTTTGGCCATTTTCTAGTGTGAAACTGCCAGTTTAGGCGGGGGCCAATGGCACGGAGCTATACATTGCTTCAACATATCAGCTTGTGGAATATTCCTTCAGTAGCTACCCGAGCCATGTAACACAGTCAGAAGGATTATATGGTGCATACAGAGGAGTCTAGTACTAGGTTACGGAGCATTCGTTGGGGGTTTTTAAATTTTTTTTTTTGCTTTTA
>Ga0307511_10000674_pt1 | contig 36372 bp, 34 predicted proteins | sample 13_EM_MG_FD_200266 | JGI IMG/M metagenome (GOLD analysis project Ga0307511, IMG submission 200266) | Populus trichocarpa ectomycorrhiza microbial communities from riparian zone in the Pacific Northwest, United States - 13_EM | ecosystem: Host-associated > Plants > Roots > Unclassified | place... | reverse complement strand
GTGATCGGAGCGCGATTCGGCCGACTGCAAATGGGGTGCACGAGGGTCCAGAGGGTGGTGTGCCTGGTCTGCGGGGTGCGTGCGGCGCCGTTACTTTGACGGTATGGCCGAAAACAGGGCATCCGCGTACGGAGAGGGCGTCCCCTGCTGGGTGGACGCGCAGCTGCCGGACCTGGCTGCGGGCAGGCGGTTCTACGGTGAGCTCTTCGGGTGGACCTTCGAGGAGGCGTACGGCGGCTCCGTATGGGCCCGCAAGGACGGTGAGCCGGTCGCGGCGCTCGCCCACAAGGCGGACGGGCGGCTGCCGACCGTGTGGACGGTGTACTTCGCGACGCCGGACGTGGTGCGGCTGACCGGGCGGATCCGGGACGCCGGCGGGCAGGTGTTCATGGCGCCGATGCCGGTGGGGGAGCTGGGGACGGCCGCCCTGGCCGCCGATCCGGAGGGCGCCGTCTTCGGGCTGTGGCAGGCGGCCCGGCACCCCGGTTTCGGGCTCCGGCACAAGGCGGGCACCTTCGGCTGGGCCGAGCTGTACGCCCGCGACACGGAGACCGCGAACACTTTCTACGGCGGACTTTTCACAGACGCCCTCTTCGGACCGGAGGCCGCCCCGGACTTCGGGCGGGCGCCCGTCTCCGACGTCTTCCCGGTGGAGATGCCGCCGCATTTCCTCGTTCACTTCCGGGTCGAGGACATCGCCGCTGTTCTGGGGGCCGTGCAGCGGCTCGGCGGGCGGATCCAGGTCCCGCCCTTCGAGACGTCGTACGGAAAAGTGGCCGTCGTCACCGACAATCAAGGAGCGTCGTTCGCGCTGCAGCAACGCTGACACCTGGACGTTTGTCCGGAGATATGCCGAGACACCCCGATTAGTCGCCGGGTTCGCAACCTGTGGCCCGGCCAGGAAGAATCAGGGTGCGTGCCGCCATGGCGGTGCGGTGGTGAGACGCTGCACGGGGTCGCGTACATATGTGGGTGGCGTGGCCCGTACGGGGAGGTGGCAGGCAAGTGGTGGATCAGCTGACGCAGCACGATCCGCGGCGGATCGGGCCGTTCGAGGTGCTGGGACGGCTGGGCGCGGGCGGCATGGGGCTGGTCTATCTCGCGCGCTCGGCGTCCGGCCGGCGCGTGGCGATCAAGACCGTGCGGACGGAACTCGCCGAGGACCAGCTCTTCCGGGTCCGCTTCACGCGCGAGGTGGAGGCGGCGAGGGCCGTCTCCGGCTTCTACACCGCTGCCGTGGTCGACGCCGATCCGCGGGCGGCCGTGCCGTGGCTGGCCACCGCGTACGTTCCGGCGCCCTCCCTCGAAGAGATAGTGAACGAGTGCGGGCCGATGCCGGCCCAGGCGGTGCGCTGGCTCGCGGCGGGGGTCGCGGAGGCGCTGCAGTCCATTCACGGGGCGGGTCTCGTTCACCGTGACCTCAAACCGTCCAATGTGCTCGTGGTCGAGGACGGGCCGCGGGTCATCGACTTCGGTATCGCCTCCGGTGTGTCGAACACGCGTTTGACGATGACGAATGTGGCCGTGGGTACACCGGCCTACATGTCACCCGAGCAGGCCAAGGACTCCCGCAGCGTCACCGGCGCGAGCGACGTCTTCTCGCTCGGCTCGATGCTCGTGTTCGCCGCCACCGGACACCCCCCGTTCCACGGCGCCAACCCGGTCGAGACCGTCTTCATGCTGCTGCGCGAGGGCCCCGACCTCGCCGGCCTCCCGGACGAACTGCGCCCCCTCATCGAGTCCTGCATGCAGATGGAGGCCACCGGCCGCCCCAACCCGGCCGACCTCCAGGCCCAGCTCGCGCCCCACCTCTTCGGCTCCGGCTCCGACGACAGCGGTACGGCCTCGGCCTGGCTGCCCGAGCGCGCGGTGACCCTGATCGAGACCCGGCGCGGTGGCCGCCCGCCCGTGAAACCGACGCCCACCGCAGGCCGCAGCGGCGGTGGGCGCGTCGCCGTACCGCCGCCGCCCTCCCACGACCCCGTCGTGCCGGTCCCTGTCGGCGCCCCCGACACCGGGCCCGTACGGCTGGCCGGCGCCCCCGTGCCGATCGGCCCCGGCCCCCGGGTCGCCGACGCCCGCGCCGCCGCCGTGAAGGCACCCCCTCCGGAGGCCGGCCTCGTCGCCTCCTGGTCCCGGCCCCGGCCCGGCGTCAACGGCACGGACGCCGCCGTAGGACCCGCCGTCCCCGCACCGCCGCCGCTGCCCCCGGAAACCGCGTCCGGCTGGCGCCCCTGGCGGTTCCGCATGTCGAACGACGTCTGGGGTACCCCGACCGTCGCCGGCGACCTCGTCTACGTCACCTCCTTCGAGGTGCACGCCCTCGATGTGCAGACCGGCCGCCGCTCCTTCAAGACCAGGGACGTCGCCTGGTCGATGGCGGTCGCGGACGGCCGTATCCACGCCTCGGACGGCCCCACCCTCTTCGCCCTGGACGCCCGTGAGGGCGGTGACCTGTGGCGGCTGTCCACCGAGGCCTGGGTGTACTCCCTCAAGGCCGAGCGCGGCACCGTCGTCACCGGCACGCGCGGTGGCGGAGTGCAGGCCTGGGAGGCGGCCACCGGGCAGCAGCTGTGGCAGGTGACCGGTGCGCAGACCGACTTCGAGTCCCCGGAGGCGGGCCCCGCGCTGCACGACGGCACCGTGTACGTGTGGCAGGACGCCCGGCTGCGCGCCCTCGACGCCCGGACGGGCAAGGAGCGCTGGTCGTACCCGATCGGCGACGCGGCCTCCTGCGGCGGCGTACCCGTACGGGTCACCGCCGCCCCGGACGGTCAGGTCTACGTCGCCGCCGGCACCCGCGTCCTGTCCGTCGAGGTGGCGAGCGGCCGGGTCCGCTGGCACTTCGAGGCCCCCGCGGTCTTCCTCTGCGCCCCGACCTTCGCCCCCGGCCCGGCGGTCACCGGCGGCGGCATCTACCTCGCCGACTACCTCGGCACGGTCTACGCCCTCGACGCCGCCGACGGCCGCGACCGCTGGCGCATCGCGACCGAACCGCGCGCCTCCATCGAACCGGTCCTGGTCGCCGCCGGACACGTCCACGTCGGCAGCGGCAAGGGCCTCTACACGCTCGACGCGGTCACCGGCACCCCCAAATGGCGCTTCCAGGCGGGCGGCGACATCGTGGGCGCCCCCGCCGTCGCCGAGGGCCGGATCCACTTCGGCTCCACCGACCACCTCCTCTACACCCTCAAGGCCGACGACGGCCGGCTCCGCTGGAAGCTCGCGACCGGCGGCGAGATCACCGGGGCGCCGGTGGTCAGGGAAGGTGTCGTGTACGCGTGCAGCAAGGACCGCTGCGTCTACGCCCTCGACGCGGAGAAGGGGACGGGCACCGCAAGGACCGCGTGAGCGGCGCCCGTTGGTCCAGGTGGGTACCATGATCGGATGCATACGCGGGGGCGCAGGCTCAGATTCACGGCAGTACTGGCACTGACGGTTCTCACCCTCACCGGCTTCTCCACCGGACGGCACCACAGCAGCAGCCGGCACAGGAGCGGCGGCGGTGGGGGCGGGTGCAGCAGCTCCAGCCAGGACCACGACACCTCGACCAGCACAACGGGCGGTTCGTCGGGCGGCAGTTCGTACACCCACCGGCCCGACTACCGCTCCACACCCACCTCTACGGCCACCTCGGGCAGCGGCACCGGCAGCCTCCAGGACGGTACGGCGAAGCTGGTGAGCTGCGCGACGGCGAAGAAGCAGTACGCGACGGTCGAGGTCACCAACCCGAACAGCCGCAAGGCCACCTTCTCCGTCGACGTCACCTTCAAGGACGCCCAGGACAACGAGGTCGACTTCGACTACGCGGACGTCAAGGTCCCGGCGAACGGCAAGGCGACCGTCCGGGTGCGGGTGCTGGGCACCTCCACCCCGGTCGACCACTGCGAGGTCGACCCCAGGGCGACCCCGGGGACCTGACCCTCACCGGGTCCGGAACTCGCCGCTCCGCCGCCCGGCGAACAGCTCCGCCTGCCGTTCGTCGGGCAGATTCCCGAGTGCGATGAGCGGCGGCGCCTGCGCATAGGCCTGCGCCCGCGCCGCCTCCTTCGCCGCCCACAACGCCCGTACGGTGCCCTGGACACCCTCGGTCGGATACCCGGCGATGACGGCCGCGCAGGCCACGGCGGCTGCCAACGCACCGCCGGGCGGCGCTAGTTCGGACACGAGCCCGATGTCGTGGGCGCGCTGCGCGGAGATCCGCTCGGCCGTCCCCATGAGCATCATCCGCGCCACCTCGCCGTACGGCATCCGGTGCGCCATCAGCACCGACTCGTAGGCGCTGACCATGCCGTAGGTGGTGTGCGGGTCGAAGAACACGGCGGTCGGATCGGCGACGACGAACTCGCTCTCGCCGAGCAGATAGAAGGCCCCGCCGCAGGCCATCCCGGAGACGGCGGAGATCACCGGTTTCCACAGGTCGTTGGCCTTGGGCCCGATGCGGAGCAGCGGGTCGTCCTGCATGTAGGGCGAGTCGGGCTGCGGCACGACCGCGTCCCGGTCGAGGCCGGTGCAGAACGCCCGCTCCCCGGCCCCGGTGAGGACGACGGCGCGTACGGTGTCGTCGAACCGGAACTCCCGCCATACGGCGGCCAGTTCGGCGGCCGTGGCGAGGTCGACGGCGTTGAGTCTGTGCGGCCGGTCGAGGGTGACGACGGCGACACCGGTGTCCTTGTCGGCGGCGGTCTTGAGCGTCATGACCGCTCCAGAACCCACTGCGGGAGCCCATCCGCGTCGAACACGACCTGCACCCGCGCCCCGATCCGAATCCGGCCCGGGGAAAGGGAGTTGACAGCGGCCCCTGCTTCGCTCACGAGGTTCCCGACCAGCCGGATCCGCGGTGCGTCGACCAGCTCGACGACGATCACGTTGTACGGCGCGACGGCGGCGTAGTCGGGCAGTAGCGGCGGATGCGGGAAGACGTACGACCACACCCGTCCCCTCCCGCTCACCTGGCGCCACTCGCTCGCGAAGGACTGGCAGTGGGGGCAGCAGGGGCGGGGCGGGAAGCGGGGTTCGTCGCAGTCGGCGCAGGTCTGGACGCGGAGTTCGCCGGCGCGGGCGTACTGCCAGAAAGGGGCGCCGTCGCTGTCGGTGAGGGGAGCGAGCATGGCGGTCAACTCCTCGTTTCATTTCACTTCGTGAGCAGCAGGGCGGAGGTGGGGACGCCCTCGCCAGCAGTCACCAGGCAGGTGGCGGCGTCCGGGACCTGGGCGGTGCTGGTGCCGCGCAACTGCCGTACGCCCTCGTTGATCAGGTTGAAGCCGTGGACGTACGCCTCGGAGAGCCCGCCGCCGCTGGTGTTGAGGGGCAGCCGCCCGCCGATCTCGAGCGCGCCGCCCTCCGTGAAGGCGCCGCCTTCCCCCCTTCCGCAGAAGCCGTAGCCCTCCAGGGAGAGCGGGACGAGGGCCGTGAACGCGTCGTAGATCTGGGCGACATCGACGTCCTGCGGGGTGAAGTCGGCGTGTTTCCACAGGTGTCGGGCGGCGGTCCAGGCGGGTCCGGTGAGGGGGTCCTCGTTCCAGTAGTTGACCATGCCGTGGTGCTGGGCGGGGAGGCCCTGGGCGGCGGAGTGGACGTAGACGGGGGTGCGCCGGCAGTCGCGGGCGCGTTCGCGCGAGACGACGACACAGGCCAACGCCCCGTCCGTCTCAAGGCAGTTGTCGAAGAGGCAGAGGGGTTCGCTGATCCAGCGGGAGGTCATGTACATCTCGCGGGTGAGCGGGCGGTCGTACATGATCGCGGCGGGGTTCTGGTTGGCGCGGTTCCGGCAGGCGAGGGCGACGTTGAACAGGTGGTCCCGGGTGGCGCCGTACTCGTACATGTAGCGGCGCGTGAGCATGGCTATCTCGTCCGCCGGCCGGAGAAGTCCGAAAGGGCGGGTCCACTGGGCGGGGGTGGGGAGTTGGCGGGCGGTGTCGGTCCAGGGTCTCGCCCCGCTGCCCCGCTTCCGTGACCGCCAGGCCACACCCACCGTCGCCTGCCCGGCGGCGATTGCGGTGGCGAGATGCGCGACGGTCGCACACGAACCGCCGCCCCCGTACCCCACCTTGCTGAAGAAGGTCAGGTCCCCGAAGCCGACCGCCTTCGCGAGCTCGACCTCATCCGTCTCCTCCATCGTGTAGGAGGCGAGGGCGTCGACCTCGCCCGGGGAGATACCCGCGTCGTCCAGCGCGGCGAGTACGGCACGACAGGCCAAGGTCCGTTCGTCCTCGGGGAGTTGCTTCGCGAAGGAGGTCTGTCCGATGCCGACGATCGCGGTCGCGTCCTTCAGTCCGGCCATGCGCTGTCCGGCCATTCTCCGTACACCTCCGCGTGACACCGGGGCAGCTGACAGGGCGTCAGGCTACAGCTAATCTGACGGACAGTCAGCTACCGGGTACAGGGAGGCCGTTCATGCGCGGAGACGAGGAGTGGGGCAGCATTCCGGGCCTGGTCCGGTCGGCCGCGGAGCGGTACGCGGACGCCGAGGCGGTCGTGGACGGCCGGACGAGGATCTCGTACGCCGAACTGGGTGCCCGGGTGGAACGCGCGGCGGCGGCCTGCCTCGCCGCCGGTGTCGAGATCGGCGACCGGGTCGGCATCTGGGCGCCGAACTCGCTGGACTGGATCGTCTCGGCGCTGGGCGCGGTGTCGGCGGGCGCGGTACTGGTCCCGCTGAACACGCGCTTCAAGGGGACCGAGGCGGCATATGTGCTGCGCGGCAGCGGGGCGCGGCTGCTGTTCGTGACCGGGACGTTCCTGGGGACGTCGTACGTGGCGTCGCTGCGCCGGGCGGTGGGGGAGGGGGTGGGCGACGGCCCACTGCCCGGGCTCCCGGCGCTGCAGCAGGTGGTGGTGCTGGCGGACGACGCACCCGCCGACTTCCGTACCTGGAAGGACTTCCTGGCGGGCGGGGAGGGTGTGGGCGCGGCGGAAGTGCGGGAGCGGGAACGGGAGTTGGACGGCTCGACGGTCTCGGACATCATCTTCACGTCGGGCACGACGGGCCGCCCCAAGGGCGCGGTGATCACGCACGCGCAGACACTCCGCGGATACGAGATCTGGAGCGACCTGGCCGGGCTGCGGCGGGGCGACCGCTATCTGATCGTGAACCCGCTCTTCCACACCTTCGGCTACAAGGCGGGCGTCATCGCCTGTCTGATGCGGGGCGCGACGATGATCCCGCAGCCGGTGTTCAACGTGGACACGGTGCTGGCGAACATCGCCGCGGAACGGGTCTCCGTCCTCCCCGGCCCGCCCACCCTCCACCAGTCCCTCCTCGACCACCCGGCCAGGGACACCCACGACCTCTCCGCACTGCGGCTCGTGGTCACGGGCGCGGCGGTGGTGCCGCTGCGGCTGGTGGAGCGGCTGCGGGGCGAACTGGGCGTGGGGACGGTACTGACGGCGTACGGCCTCTCGGAGGCCAGCGGCATCGTCACCATGTGCCGGCGCGGGGACGACCCCTCGGTGATCGCGTCGACGTCGGGGCGGGCGATCCCGGGCACGGAGGTCCGGGTGGAGGCGCCGCTCGGCTCCCCGGGCGAGGTGCTGGTCCGCGGCTTCAACGTGATGCGCGGCTACTACGAGGACCGGGCGGCGACGGCGGAGGTCCTGGACGCGGACGGCTGGCTGCGCACCGGCGACGTGGGCGTCCTGGACGACGAGGGCAACCTCCGCATCACCGACCGCATCAAGGACATGTTCATCGTCGGCGGCTTCAACGCGTACCCGGCGGAGATAGAGCAGCTGCTGGGCCTGCATCCCGATGTGGCCGACGTGGCGGTGATCGGCGTACCGGACGCACGGCTCGGGGAGGTCGGGAAGGCGTACGTCGTCCGACGGCCGGGGGTGACCCTGACCGGCGACGACCTGATCGCCTGGGCCCGGCGCGAGATGGCGAACTACAAGGTGCCGAGGGTCGTGGAGTTCGTGGGGGAGCTGCCTCGGAACGCGAGCGGGAAGGTGGTCAAGGGGGAATTGCGAGGCCATGCCGGCCGGTGAAGTGGTGCTCGATTTCCCTGCGCTCGGCCTCGGCCGCGGCGAGCGGATGATGCCGGCCGGACTCAAGGATGCCCATCGGACCGGCATCCGCGTGCTGACCAGCGCGATGGCCCTCATCGAGGCGTACCACGAACAGGTGAGTCTCGCGGCGTGGAGCTGGGCGATGTCCCGGGTCGTCGTCGAACCCGTGACACGAGACGTGGCCGACGCGGCGATCACCCTCCTGAAGGACACCGGCCTGCACGGCCACAAGTACGCCGAACTGTGCGCGGCGCGGGTGGCCGTCAGAGGCCTGTAGGACCCCGGTCCCCGGACACACATCGGCCGCGACGGCTCCCCCTCGGTGCCGCCGCGGCCGATCCCCCGTGTCGGGCGATGCCTACTACACCTCTTCGGAACCGGCGTGGTTCTCCTGAGGCTTGAGGACCGCTTCTTCGATGAGGCCGGCGTGGTTTTCGAGCGGCTTGATGATCTCGCTCTCGGCGACGCTGCCCGCGTGGTTCTCCAGCGGCTCGACGGTCGACCCGTCGTCCGGGCTCCCGGCGTGGTTCTCCAGCGTCGTTATCTTCTGCTGCTTCGAGCTATCGCTCATCGTCGGCAACTTCCTGTCGAACGTCCTGATGATGAGGCCCGCCCGGAGACTCCCCCGAGGGCCGCCGGGCGGGCACTGCAAGGCCGTTCACCTTAATGGTGGGGCCAGGCGCTGAGCCGCTTGCCCCCCGAGGCGGCGGATCAGCACTCATGAGCATGGCGGTCTGCGATAAACAAACAATGAACGGCGGCCCGGCGCCCGGATCAGGCGGCCGCGGCCGGGACGAGCAGCGCCCTCACCTGCTCGGCCTCGGAAGCGCCGTGCTCCTCGTGGATGCTGAGTGCCTCGGTCCAGCAGGCCCTGGCCCGGTCCGTCTGCCCGAGCCGGTTGAGCGCCAGCCCCAGCGTGGTGAGGACGTTGGCGCGCATCCAGTCGCCCCCGATGACACGAAGGGCCAGCGCCTGCTCCGCGTGCTGTGCGGCGAGCGCCGGGTGGCCGTCGGCGAGATGGGCCTCGGAGATACGGAAGTTCGCGGAGCCCTCCCAGAGCCGCTGGCGGTTTGTCCGGAAGAGCCGCAGCGCCTCGTGGAGTTCCTCCAGGGCCTCGCTGTGCTGACCGGCCGCGCTGAGGGCGATGCCGAGCGCGAGCCGGCTGTTGGCGAGGCGGACGGTCATGCCCAGCTGGTCGTAGATGGCGACTCCGCGCCGCGCGAGTTCGATGGCGCTTCTCGTACGGCCCAGCCGTACGCGGATCCGCGAGAGATTGCACAGGGCGCTGCCTTCGCCCGGCAGATTCCCGTCGGCCCGGTAGTTGTCTATCGCCTCCTGGAGGTACTTCTCGCCGTCGGCGTTGCGTCCCTGGTAGAAGGCGATGATTCCGCGGTCGTTCGGCAGCCAGCAGCACGGGGCGAGGTCGCCCGCCTCCTGGGCCAGGAGAGTGGCGAGCCGGGCCTCCTCGTCGGCCTGCGCGAACTTGTCGGAGACCATGAGGGCGTTGGTCAGCGCCGTACGCGCACGCCCCTCGGCCCGGCGGTCACCGGTCTCCCGGGCCAGGTCCCGCAGGGCCACGGCGATCGTCTCGTACTGGTAGGAGTTGGCGCCGGACTCCGCGAGGTCCTTGGCGACCCACAGCAGGTCGACCGCCCGCCGGAGCATTCCGCTTCCGGCACTCTGACGTACGCAGGCCAGCAGGCAGTTGGCCTCGGAGTAGAGCCAGTCGACGGCGGTCTTGCCCTCGGTGAAGGTCAGTCCGGGATGCCGGGTGGCCTCAAGGTGGTTCACCAGCCGGTCGCCCGGACGCTCGATCGAGTAGACCCCCGCCGCCGTCGCCAGGTAAAAGTCCAACAACCGGGAGATCGCCGCATCCCGCTCGCTCGGCGGCCACTCGTCCCGCTCGGCGCACGCACGCGCGTAGAGCCGCACCAGGTCGTGGTACCGGTATCGCCCCGGAGCCGCCGACTCCACCAGCGACGTGTCGACGAGGGACTCCAGCAGATCCTCGGTCTCCTCGGCGGGCAGGTCCAGTACGGCTGCTGCGGCGGCGAGGGAGATGTCCGGGCCGTCGGCCAGACCGAGGAGGCGGAACGCCCGCGCCTGCGCCGGCTCCAACTGCCCGTAGCCCAGCTCGAAGGTGGCCTTCACGGCGAGGTCGCCGGCCTGGAGTTCGTCCAGCCTCCGCCGCTCGTCGGCGAGTTTCGCCGCGAGGACCGAGACCGTCCAGGTGCGGCGGGCCGCCAGTCGGGAGGCCGCGATGCGGATCGCCAGCGGGAGGAAGCCGCAGGCCGCGACCACGTCCAGGGCGGATTCCCGTTCGGCGGCGACGCGTTCGGCGCCCACGATCTTCGTGAAGAGCTGCAACGCCTCCTCGGGGGACATCACATCGAGGTCGATGAGATGGGCCCCGGCCAGGTCCACCATCCGCACCCGCGAAGTCACCAGCGCCGCGCAGCCTTCCGTGCCGGGCAGCAGCGGCCTCACCTGTGCCGCGTCCCGCGCGTTGTCCAGCAGTACCAGCACCCGGCGGCCGTCCAGCACCGACCGGTACAGGGCCGACCGTTCCTCCAGCGAGTCGGGTATCGCGGAGTCCGCCGTGCCCAACGCCCGCAGGAACGCGCCGAGTACGGTCTCCGGTTCCGCCGAGCGGGAGCGCGCGCCCTGGAGGTCGACGTACAACTGGCCGTCGGGGAAGGCGGATCGCGCCTGGTGGGCGACGTGCACCGCGAGGGTCGTCTTGCCGACGCCGCCGATACCGGCCAGCGCCGAGACCGCCATGACGCGGCCCTCGGCCGAGGCCAGGACCTCGCTCAGTTCCGATACGAAGGCGGCGCGGCCGGTGAAGTCCGGGACCGTCGCCGGGAGTTGGTGCGGGCGGACCGGTGCGGGTGCGGTCTCCGCCGCCGGTGCGGACGGTTCCGCGAGGCCGGGGTCGGCCTGGAGGATGCGCTGCTGGAGTTCGCGCAGGCCGGGGCGCGGGTCCACGCCCAGTTCGTCGGCGAGCAGGCGCCTGGTGTCGGCGTACACCGCGAGCGCCTCGGCCTGGCGGCCGGAGCGGTACAGCGCGAGCATCAGCAGCTCACGGAGTCGTTCGCGGAGCGGGTGGGCGGCCGTGAGGGCCGTCAACTCGCTGACCGCCTCCGCGTGGCAGCCCTGCTCCAGGTCCATGTCCAGCCTGGATTCGAGGAGTTGGAGGCGCCACTCCTCCAGGCGGACGCGCTGCGCCTCCGCGTAGGGGCCGGGTACGCCGGCCAACGCCTCCCCGTCCCACAGGGCGAGCGCGCGGCCCAGCAGGTCCCGTGCGTGGCACAGGTCACCCGCCGACTTGGCCTTTTCCGCCTCCGTCGCCAGTTCCTGTGCCGTCGCCACGTCCAACGCACCCTCGGGCAGTCCGCGTACGGCGTACCCGCCCGACTCGCTGACCAGCACCCCGGCGTCCAGCGCCTTGCGCAGCCGGGACGCGTACGTACGCACCGCGGCCAGCGCCTGCGAGGGCGGTTCCTCCCCCCACAGGGCGTCGATCAGCTCGGCGGCGGTCGCCGTCCGGCCCTCGCGCAGCAACAGCGCGGCCAGCAGGGCGCGTTGCTGCGGCGAGCCGGTGGCGAGGGTGTCCGGGCCCCGCCAGGCACGTACCGGACCGAGCACGCTGAAGCGCAGCGCCGTCGACTCTTCCGAGTCGGAGTCGGGGCGCCGCTGCTCCGGTACTCGCGGTCCACCGTCCATCGCCGTTCCCCCTAGGCATGCCTGATAACTACGACAGTTTGCCTTGTCGGCGGCGGTCGCGTCAGCACTCGGAGACAGCGCTCACAGGTCGCCGCGCGGGATATCACAAGGCCCTCACACGGCTCACGCACAGTTCCGCACAGAACCGAGCACCCCGAACCCGGATCCAGCTAGCTGACGGGTCGTCAGATCGGCGCTACCGTGAGCGCCATGGACACCCAGACCACCACCCATGCAGCGCCCGGGACACCCCTTCCGCCGATCATCTCCGTCGACGACCACACCGTGGAGCCCGCCGACGTCTGGCAGCACCGGCTGCCCAAGAAGTACCTGGACACCGGCCCGCGCGTAGTCCGCGCGCCGCTGAAGGAAATGACGTTCCTCGGCGGCCGGTTCAAGCCCGTCATGGGCGAACCGGGCGACGACGGACCGATCGGCGACTGGTGGGTGTACGAGGATCTGCACCGCCCGCTCACCCGCCTCGACACCGCCGTCGGCTACAGCAGGGACGAGATCAAGCTCGAAGTCATCACTTACGAGCAGATGCGGCCTGGTTCGTACGACGTCCCGTCCCGGCTCGCCGACATGGACGTCAACCACGTCCAGTCCGCGCTGTGTTTCCCCACCTTCCCGCGCTTCTGCGGCCAGACGTTCACCGAGGCGGCCGACCGCGAGCTCGGGCTGCTCTGCGTCCGCGCCTACAACGACTGGATGGTGGAGGAGTGGTGCGGCCCGCAGGCGCGGGGCCGCCTCATCCCGCTGCCCCTGATCCCGCTCTGGGACCCGGAGTTGGCGGCCGCGGAGGTCCGCCGCAACGCGGCCCGCGGCGTCCGCGCCGTCGCCTTCTCCGAGATACCCCCGCATCTCGGCCTGCCGTCCATCCACACCGACGACTGGGACCCGTTTCTCCAGGCCTGCGCCGAGACCCGCACGGTCATCGCCATGCACATCGGCTCCAGCAGCCGTATGCCCTCCACCTCCGCCGACGCCCCGCCGGCAGTCGGTTCCACGATCACCTTCGCCAACTGCTGCTACTCCATGGTGGACTGGCTGATGAGCGGCAAGTTCGAACGCTTCCCCGACCTCAAGGTCATGTACGCCGAGGGCCAGATCGGCTGGATCCCCTACATCCTGGAACGCGCCGACGTGGTCTGGGAGGAGAACCGCGCCTGGGGCGGAGTCGCCGACAAGGTCCACCGCCCGCCGTCCGAACTCTTCACCGAGCACGTCTACGGCTGTTTCTTCGACGACGCCTTCGGCCTGAAGAACCTGGACTCCATCGGCGTCGGCAATGTGCTGTACGAGACCGACTACCCCCACTCGGACTCCACTTGGCCCAAGTCCCGCGAGGTCGGGGAGGCGCAGATGGGGCACCTGCCGCCGGACGTGGTCGAGCGGATCGTCCGCGGCAACGCGATCGAGTTGCTGGGGCTGACGCCGGAAGGCCTGTGGGAGGGCCCCAAGTGAGCGGCCTCGCCTACGGCATCCAGCTGCCCGTCCAGTCCCAGAGCACCATCTACGCCGAACCCTGGGAGGCCGACGCCGGACCCGCCGACCTCGTCGAGATCGCCAGGACCGCCGACCGGGCCGGCTTCGCCTACATCGCCGGCTGCGACCACGTCGGCGTACCGCGCCGCCTCGCCGCCGCGATGAGCACCATCTGGTACGACCCCGTCGCCACCCTCTCCTTCCTGGCGGGCGTGACGGAGCGGGTCCAACTGCTCAGCCATGTCGCGGTCGTCGGGCTGCGGCACCCCCTGATCACCGCCAAGCAGTACGCCACCCTCGACCATCTGAGCGGCGGGCGGCTGGTCCTCGGGGTCGGCGCGGGGCACGTACAGGAGGAGTTCGAGGTGCTGGGCGTCGACTTCGAGCGGCGCGGACCCGTCCTCGACGAGTCGATCGACGCCCTGCGCGCGGCCCTCGGGCCGGACGAATTCCCCGAGCACCACGGCAAGTTGTACGACTTCGAAGGGCTCGGGCAGCGGCCCCGCCCCGCCCAGGAGCACGTCCCCCTCTGGGTCGGCGGCTCGTCCCCCGCCGCCGTACGCCGGGCCGCGCTCAAGGGCGACGGCTGGCTGCCGCAGGGCGACCCGCGCCACAAGCTGCCCACGCAGATCGAGCGGATCCGGCGACTGCGCGAAGAGGCCGCCGTGGAAGGGCCGTTCGTGTTCGGGGCGATCACTGAGCCGTTGTACATCGGTGAGCCCGGTTGGGAGGTCGGGCGTCGCACGCTCACCGGTACGCCCGAGGTCCTCGCCGAATCGCTGCGCGCCTACGGGGAGATGGGCGTGGACCAGATCCAGGTGCGGTTCCGCAACCGGGGCCGGGCCGAACTCGGCGACCAGATGGCCGAGTTCGGTGCCGAGGTGGGGCCCCTGCTCTGATCACAACCTGTTTGAACGTGATCACGGGCCGTTTGAACATGGTCACGCCGAGCCGCGTATGTATGGACGTACGGACGTCATGGCTCCGGCGGAAGGACCCCTCACGTGCGATCCTCCCAGCGACTCGTGGTCGCCCTGGCCTCCGCCGGCTGCACCTGGCCGCACGAGGACTGGCCGCCCCCGGACGATCCGTACGTGAGCGGGGTGCTGAGTGTCTCCCCGCCCTACGACGGGCTGGCGGAGACCACCGCGGACGTCGTCGTGCTCCACTGCGAGGATCCGGCCGTGTCCTTTCCGGGGCTGCTGGAGGTCCTCCGCACCCGGGGTGTCCCCGCGCTCGTGGTCAGTCCGCGCCGGGACACCGAAGCGGTGGTCGAGGTGTTCCGGGCCGGGGCGGGCTATCTGGTCGAGGGCGACCACTGCCCCGCGATGATGTCCTCGGCGGTGGTGGCGGCCACCGTCGGGCACACCTATCTCTCTCCGTCGGCCTGTGACGCCCTGCGGGAGGGGGCCGGTCGGATGGCCGCGACCGACGACGCGATGCAGCGGCTGCGCGCGCTGCTCTCGCCGCGCGAGCAGCAGATCATGGAGCTGTTGTCGACCGGCCTGGGCGCCCGGCAGATCGGGCAGCGATTACGGCTGAGCGAGAAGACCGTCCGCAACAACCTCAGCAACATCTACGCCAAGCTGGACGCCAGGAGCGGCACGGACGCGGTCCTGCGCTGGCTGGGAACCACGCCCGTGCTTCGCACCTGAGAACACTGTCCGGGAACCCTTTTCGGGGATCAGGGTGCCGGGACCTCCGTCAGCGGTATTTCCACGTCGGTGACATTGGCGCCGCCCTCACCGAATCCGGGTTCCTCGTCCTGGAGGGCCTTCGTCGAATTCAGTGCGCTGTCGGCCTCGGTGGTGCCGCATTTCACGTTCCGCAGCCAGAGCCGCCCGTCGGGCGTTCCGTTGTTGAGGATCTGCGGATAGAAGACGTGCACGGTCGCGGCGCCCTCGCTCGGCGCGAAGAACACCGTCTGGCCGTCCTGCGCCTCCTTGTACGTGGCTTTCAGGAATCCGCTGACATCGGTGCGCTTGGCGGACCACATGAAGAAGGCGGTGCTGTCCGCCTGCACGGTGTCGGTCCGGTTGAACGCCAGCGTGGTCGTCTTGTCGTCACGCGTGATGTTGATGGTCGACGTGCTGAATTCCAGGCCGATTTCGAAGAGCGAGTTCCCGAGTTTCGTGCCGGCCTCGGTGACGGTTCCCTCCTCCACCTGGAGGGTGCGCGTCACCGACGTGCTGACGTTGAAGGTCTTCGTCGCGGTGCTCGTGGAACCGCAGTTGTCGCTCACCGGGGAGACGCGCTCGTTGGGTCCGAGGCTGTTCGCCTTGAACTGGACGTCGACGAACTGGCAGTCGGCCAGTTTGTCGGAGTCCGCGGAACAGTCGGCGGTCACTTCGGACGGAGTGGCGGCGTTCGCCTGGTTCATCAGCGGGACGATCACCGCGAGCGCCGCCACGGGGGCCAGCATCAGGGTGACGCGCTTCTTCTTGCTCCGGTGGCTTCTGCTGCGGCCGGTCCGGGACATGGGTATCTCCTGTGGGGTGTAAGGGAGTTGAGCTGCGGGTTCTGCGGGTTCCCGGAGGTCTTCCGGTGGCTCAGCAGTCCTCCAGGACCGCCTTGGAGGTGCCGTCCACGACCCCGGGCGCTCCTGCGGCGCCCGGCAGGATGACCGGTCCCTCGACGACGTCCGGTGCCACGAAGTTCTGCTCCGGGCTGGCGGGCAGGACGGTGGTCTGTTCCCGGGCGTCGATGCGCACCCGCCATTCGCCGGTCATGCGCTGAAGCTTCGGCGTGAACTCCATGTGGAGCACCTTGCCGACCGGCACGTCCCGCGCCTCCGTGTCACCGGCCGTCGCCGACTTCACCGTCATGTCGAGGGTGCCTTTGTGCTTGCTCCAGGACCCGCTGAGGAATCCGAAGAGGCCGCCCGCTGCGCCCTGTTGGGTGGAGACGTACTTGCCCTGTCCCTGAGCCGACGTCGACGACCAGGTGATGGAGACCTTGGCCGGATCGGTGGCGTTCGGCTCGCAGTTCGGGAAGTCGATGGACGCCTTTTCGGTGGGTCCGTCGAAGGTCTCGAAGTTCGTCTCGACGTAATCGCAGTTGTCGGCCTGGAAACCGTCCGCGAAGGCGCCGCCGAAATCCTCCACCGACCGTTTCTCGCCGTTGACCACCGCCGACCTCTCGCACATGGTCATGATCTGGTCCGGTGTCTTCGCGTCGGCCGCGTTCGCCGACGGAAGCAGGGCGACGACCACTCCGCCGGTGGCGAGTGCCGCGCCGATCGCGACATACCTGACTTTCCTGTTGCGCAATCTCCGCTTTGCCATACCCGGAATTGTTGGAGTCAAGCCGAGGTATGGCCAGGGTCAAATGTCCCTACTCGGCGGTCACTTCAAGTGTGCTTGTGCAAGGCCACTCTGTTGTGCAAGGCACCTCTCCTCCATCTGACGCTTCGTCAGATACGGCGCTACGATGCCCGCATCCACCGATCCCGAGGAGGCCCGCATGGGCAAGCTGGACGGGCGTGTCGTCATCGTCACCGGAGCGGCGCGCGGACAGGGGGAGCAGGAGGCGCGGCTGTTCGCGGCGGAGGGTGCGAGCGTCGTCGTAGCGGATGTGCTGGATGAGCAAGGGGAGGCGCTGGCCAAGGAGCTGGGCGCGTCCTATGTGCATCTCGATGTCGGCGAGGAGGCGGACTGGGGTGCCGCCGTGGGGGCGGCGAAGGAGGCGTACGGGCGGATCGACGGGCTGGTCAACAACGCGGGGATCCTGCGGTTCAACTCCCTTGTGGACACGCCGCTCGAGGAGTTCATGCAGGTCGTGCGGGTCAATCAGGTGGGCTGCTTCCTGGGGATCAAGGCTGTGGCGGCGGCGATGGAGGACGGCGGCACGATCGTCAACACGGCCTCGTACACGGCGGTGACGGGGATGGCTGCCGTGGGGGCGTACGCGGCGACCAAGCACGCCATTCTCGGGCTCACGCGGGTGGCGGCCTTGGAGCTGGCCGACCGGCGGATACGGGTCAACGCGATGTGTCCGGGTGCCATCGACACCGCGATGTCCAATCCGGCCCAACTCGACCCGGACGCCGACGTGGAGGGGATGTCCCGGGCCCTCGACGAGCTGTACCGCAAGCTCGTGCCGCTCGGCCGGATCGGGAAGCCGGCGGAGGTCGCCCGCCTCGCGTTGTTTCTGACGTCGGACGACTCGTCGTACATCACCGGGCAGCCGTTCGTGATCGACGGGGGCTGGCTGGCGGGGGTCAGTGTCATCTGACGGGGCGTCATCTATTGACGAATCTGACGCTACGTCAGAAAGTCGTAGCACTCATAGGGACCACCTGGACTTGGGACGGTGAACCTCCTTGGAATTCGGGCTCTTTGTACAGGGATACGTGGGCAAGCGTGCCGAAACGGACCCGCTGGCCGAGCACAAGGCGCTGATGGAGGAGACCGAGTACGTCATCCAGGCGGACAAGTCCGGTTTCAAGTACGCCTGGGCGTCCGAGCACCACTTCCTGGAGGAGTACTCGCACCTCTCGGCGAACGACGTCTTCCTCGGCTACCTCGCCCACGCGACGGAACGCATCCACCTGGGGTCGGGGATCTTCAACCCTCTCGCCCAGGTCAACCACCCGGTGAAGGTCGCCGAGAAGGTCGCCATGCTCGACCATCTCTCCGGCAACCGCTTCGAGTTCGGCAGCGGGCGGGGTGCGGGCAGCCACGAGATTCTCGGGTTCATACCGGGCGTCACCGACATGAACTACACCAAGGAGATCTGGGAAGAGACCATCGCAGAGTTCCCCAAGATGTGGCTCCAGGACGAGTACGTCGGCTTCCAGGGCAAGCACTGGCAGCTGCCGCCGCGCAAGGTCCTGCCCAAGCCGTACGGCAAGGCGCACCCCGCGATGTGGTACGCCGCCGGGTCGCCTCCGTCGTACGCCATGGCCGCGCGGAAGGGGCTGGGCGTCCTCGGGTTCAGCATCCAGAAGGTCTCCGACATGGAGTGGGTGCTGGAGCAGTACAAGACGGCGATCGTGAACGCCGAGCCGGTGGGGGCGTTCGTCAACGACAACGTGATGGTGACGACGACGGCGATCTGTGCGCCTACGCATGACGAGGCGATCCGGATCGCTACCAGTGGGGGGTTGCACTATCTGCCCTCGCTGGTGTTCCGGTACCACGACACGTTCCCTCGGCCCGAGGGGTTCCCTGTGTGGCCGGAGACGTTGCCGGAGTACACGCCGGAGTTTGTCGAACTCCTCGTGGAAGAAGAGCTGTTGATCTGTGGGGATCCGGATGAGGTGCTCACGCAGTGCAAGCGGTGGGAGCAGGCCGGGGCGGATCAGTTGAGCTTCGGGTTGCCGGTGGGGGTGCCGAAGGAGGAGACGTTGCAGACGATTCGGTTGATCGGGGAGCACGTGATTCCGAAGATCGACACGGATCCTGTTCACCGGACTACGCGGTTCCGGGAGACGGCCTGAGGTTGTACGGCGGGTGCGGGTGCGTTGTGGCTGGTCGCGCAGTTCCCCGCGCCCCTAAAAGCGCATCGCATGCTTGAGGAGGCAAGGCTCGTGCTCGATCACGTCATCAAAGGGGCGACGGTTGTTGACGGGACCGGCTCGCCCGCATTCGTCGCCGACGTCGGTATCCGCGATGGTCGGATCGCTGTCGTCGGTGCTGTCACCGAGGAATCCCGCACCACCGAAGATGCCGCCGGTCTCGTTCTCGCGCCCGGGTTCGTCGATCCCCACACCCACTACGACGCCCAGCTCTTCTGGGACCCGTACGCGACGCCCTCCCTCAATCATGGGGTGACGACCGTCGCCGCCGGGAACTGTGGGTTCACCCTCGCGCCGCTGAAACCGGAGGACGCCGACTACACGCGTCGCATGATGTCCAAGGTCGAAGGGATGTCGCTGGTCGCGTTGGAGGAGGGGGCGCCCTGGAGCTGGCGTGGGTTCGGGGAGTATCTGGACGCGCTCGAAGGACGGATCGCGGTCAACGCCGGGTTCATGGTGGGGCATTGTGCGTTGCGGCGGTATGTGATGGGGGCGGATGCCGTCGGTGGGCAGCCCAGTGCGGAGCAACTCGCCGCGATCGTAGGGCTGTTGCACGAGGCCATGGACGCGGGTGCCTGGGGGTTCTCCACCACCCAGTCCTCCACCCACTCGGACGGCGACGGACAGCCGGTCGCCTCCCGGCACGCCCGGCCGGAGGAGCTGCTGGCTCTCTCACGGGCCGTCGGGGAGCACGAGGGGACGCAGATCGAGGCGATCGTCGCCGGGTGTCTGGATCAGTTCAGTGACGCTGAGATCGATCTGTTCGTCGAGATGAGTGCGGTGGCCGGGCGGCCCCTGAACTGGAACGTGCTCACCGTGGATGCTGCCGTGCCCGAGCGCGTGCCCCGGCAGCTGTTCGCCAGTGAGCGGGCGCGGAAGGCCGGCGGGCGGGTCGTCGCGCTGACCATGCCGATCCTCACGCCGATGAACATGTCCCTCGGCACCTTCTGCGCGCTGAATCTGATACCCGGGTGGGGGCCGATCCTGAGCCTGCCCGTGCCCGAGCGGATCGCCACGCTGCGCGAACCCGGCGTACGGGCCCAGATGTTGCTGCGTGCCAACAGCAAGGAGGCCGGGGTCTTCCGGCGGCTCGCGAACTTCGGGCGGTACGTGATCGGGGATACGTACAGCGAGGCCAATGAGGGGCTGACCGGGCGGGTGGTCAAGGACATCGCCGCGGAACGGGGGCAGGAGCCCTTCGAGTGTCTGGTCGAGATCTGTGCGGCTGATGAGCTGCGGACGGTGTTGTGGCCCATGCCTTCCGACAACGACCCGGCCTCCTGGGCTCTGCGCGCCGAGACCTGGCAGCACGAGGACGTGCTGCTCGGCGGGTCCGACGCGGGGGCGCATCTGGACCGGATGTGCGGGGCGCCGTACACGACCCGGTTCATCGGGGACTGTCTGCGCGGGCGGAAGCTGGTCGGGCTCGAGCAGGCCGTGAAGATGCTGACCGACGATCCGGCGCGGCTGTTCGGGCTGCGGGAGCGCGGGCAGGTGCGGGAGGGCTGGCATGCGGACCTGGTGCTCTTCGACCCGGAGCGGATCGACGCCGGCAAGGCCACTCTGGTGCACGACCTGCCGGGTGACAGTCCGCGGCTGGACTCCAAGGCGATCGGGGTAACGGCCGTGTGGGTCAACGGCGTTGAGGCCATCCGGGGCGATGTGGTGAGCGGGTCCGTGCCGGGACGGGTGCTGCGGTCGGGGCGGGACACCAGGACCGTGAGCACCCGGTGAGTTCCGATCGCGGTTCTCAACTCGCCGATGGGCAGCGGTTGTTCGTCGGCGGTGAGTGGGTCGAGCCGGACGGTGGGCACTATGCCGTCGTCGATCCCGCGACCGAGGAGACCGTGGGGTGGGCGCCGGAGGCCTCGCGGGAGCAGGTGTTCGCCGCTGCCGCCGCGGCACGGGACGCGTTCGGGCCGTGGTCGCGTACGCCGCCCGAGGAACGCGCGGCGATCCTCGGGCGGACGGCGGACCTCGTCCGTGGCGCGCTGGTGCCGTACGCCGAACTCGCCCAGGCGGAGACCGGCGCGACGACCGGGACCGCGCGGGGCATGCAGGTGGGGGTGGCCGCCGCCCGGTTCCGGCGGTACGCGACCGTGGAGCCGGCCGAGTGGGCGATCGCGCCGCAGGTCAACGAGGCCGGGCCGTTCGGGCGGGCGGCCGTCATGGGGGCGCTTGCCGTACGGCAGCCGGTGGGTGTCGTCACCTGCATCACGTCGTACAACAACCCGTGGGCGAACCCCGCCGGGAAGATCGCCCCCGCCCTCGCCATGGGCAATACGGTCGTCGTGAAACCGGCCCCGCAGGATCCGCTGTCCGTCTACCGGATGGCGGAGGCGCTGGAGGCGGCCGGGGTGCCGCGCGGGGTCGTGAACGTCGTGGGCGGGCGTGCGGTGGAGGTCGGGGAGGCGGCCGTGGAGTCGCCGGACGTCGACATGGTCAGCTTCACCGGGTCCACGGCGGTCGGGCAGCGGATCGCCGAGGTCTGCGGGCGGGGTATGAAGCGGCAGTTGATGGAGTTGGGAGGGAAGGGGGCGGCCGTCGTCTTCGACGACGCCGACCTCGCCTCCGCCGTCTCCGGTATCGGCACGACCTTCTCCTTCTACAGCGGGCAGATCTGTACGGCGCCGACGCGGGTGGTGGCCCAACGGGGCGTGTACGAGAGGGTGGTCGAGCAACTGGCCGCATACGCCGGTCGGTTGAAGGTCGGGGACCCGCGTTCGCCGGACACGGTGGTCGGGCCGGTGATCTCGGCGGCGCACCGGGAGCGCGTCGAGTCGTACGTCGAACTGGGCCGCAAGGAAGGCGCGGTGGTCGTCGCGGGCGGTGAACGGCCGTCGGACGGGCCGGGGTTCCTGGTCGCCCCCACCGTCCTCGCCGACTGCGGGCCCGAGATGAGAGTGGTCCGCGAGGAGATCTTCGGCCCCGTCGTCGTGGTCGTCCCCTTCGACGACGAGGAGGAGGGGATCGCCCTCGCCAACGAAAGCGACTACGGCCTCATCGACTACGTCTGGTCCGGCGACGTGGCCCGCGCCTTCCGCGTGGCACGCCTGCTGCGGGCCGGCGGCGTGGGCGTCAACACGGTCGGCCGCAACATGGAGGCCCCGTTCGGAGGCTTCAAGAAGAGCGGCGTCGGCCGGGACGTCGGCTCGTACGCGCTGCACGCGTACAGCGAGGTACAGGCGATCGTCTGGCAGGGGTGAGGCCGGGCCGTCTGTACTTGGTTCAGTCGCGCAGATCCACCCGCACCGTCAGCAGACTCGACCCCATCGCCTTCACCGCCGCGCTGTTGAAGCGGGGCAGGGTGCGCAGGCGTGCGCGGGGGTCGTCGTCCGGGAGGAGGTGGGCCGTTCCGGTGTGCCAGCGGCCCATGATGCGGACCCGGACCTCCGGGTTCGCCTTGATGTTGCGGACGTAGTGGGAGAGTTCGCCGAACTCCGAGACCAGCCAGAAGGTGTCGCCGACGCGGCGTCCGCCGAGTGGGGTGCGGCGCGGCTGTCCGGAGACGCGGCCGGTGGTCTCCAGGACGGTCTGGGTGGGGAGGCGGCGGGTGACCGAGTTCAGCGCGCGCTGGATTCGGCTGATGGTGCGGTACTTGGACTCGGGGGTGCTCGGCATCGGTTTCCGGATCTCCTGTCGGCTGGCTGCGTCCGTGGACTTCAATGATCCCGTGCGCGTCGTGACATGGAATCTGTGGTGGCGGTACGGGCCCTGGGAGGCCCGGCAGAAGGCGATTCTCGCCGTATTGCGTGAACTGCGGCCCGATGTCGTCGGGTTGCAGGAGGTGTGGGACGCCCAGGGTACGAATCTCGCCGAGTGGCTCGCCGGTGAGCTCGGTATGCACTGGACCTGGGGAGCCTCTCACGACCCCGGGTTCTGGCAGCGCCGGCTCGGCGATCCCACCGTCGGCATCGGCAACGCGATCCTCAGCCGCTGGCCCGTCGCCGAGCGGGCCGTACTGCCGCTGCCGCCGGGCGACGGGGACGGCGGCCGGCTCGCGCTGTACGCGGCGCTCGACGCGCCGGGCCACCGCGTGCCCTTCTTCACCGTCCACCTCTCCTCCGCCACCGACGCCTCGGCCGTACGGTGCCAACAGGTCACCGCACTCGCCGAGTTCGTCGCCGAGCACACCGGCGACGGCCCCTTCCCGCCTGTCGTCACCGGCGACTTCAACGCCTGGCCGGACTCCGACGAGATCCGCCTCTTCGGCGGCTACCGGACGGCACCGCCCGTACCCGGCCAAGTCCTCATCGACGCCTGGGACTTCGCGGAGCCGGGTGCTCCTTCCGCCACCTGGGACCTCGCGAATCCCTACGTGGCGGGCACATTCGGTCCCAGCGTCCGCATCGACTACGTCTTCGTGGTACCGACGGGCAAGGGCGGGCCCGGGCATGTGCGGGGCGTACGGCGAGCCGGGGACGGGCCGGTCGACGGGGTGTGGCCAACGGATCACGCGGCCGTCGTCGTCGACCTGAGCGACGGGCTCACCTCGTGAGGATCAGCCAGGCGCACGCGGACGACACCGTCCGCCTGGCGCGGCTGCTGTGGCTGGACACCCGTGGTGAGGAGCCGGAACGGCCGTCCGTCGACGCGTTCGCGGCGGAACTCGCGCACTGGTGGTCCGCCCACCGGGACTCGCATCTCGCGTTCGTCGCCCGGCTCCTCGGCCCCGAGATCGTCGGCATGGCCTGGGTCGCGCTCGTCCCCCGCGTGCCGAGACCCGGAGCGACGAGTCGGCTGTCCGCGGACATCCAGAGCGTCTTCGTCATGCCGGAGCACCGAGGCACGGGGATCGGCTCGGCGCTCGTGGAGGCCGCTTCCGAGCATGCGGCACACCTCGGGTCCCTTCGCGTGACGGTCCACTCCGGTCGCAGGGCGGTGCCGGTGTACGAGCGGCTGGGCTTCGCGTCGTCCAGGCGGCTCCTGAGCCGACCACCGGACCAGGGGCCGCCCGCTCGCTGAGCCCCCGGCTCACTGTCCGGCTTCGCCCAGGAAGATCGGATTCGTGAACGCCGCCAACGCCCCCGGTACCACCCCCGCCGCCGTCTCGTGCCTCAACTCGGCCCGTACGTAAGCCGCGTAGGCCGGAGTCGTCCGCCATTCCACGGTTCCCGTGCCCGTGACCGGCAGTGGATCGGTGGTGAGCAACACGCCTTGGTCGGTCACGAGGCGGGCGGTGCAGCGTGGGGCGCCGGTGACTTCCAGCCGTACCGTGACCGGGGTTTCGGCGGCCACCTTCAACCGCTCGCCGATACCGGCGTGTTCGCCCTTCGTCCCCGTCGCTGTGAAGGAGAGCGAGACGTTCTTCGACTCGGCGACATAGGAACGCCCCGCGCGGATGCCGTCCTGGATCGCCTCTCTCGTCAAGTCGTCGGCCAGGACCACGGTTTGGGGCAGGCCGACCGCGTCGGGGGCGCGGTGGGCGTCGCTGTTGCCCATCGCCGGGAGCCACTCCCGGTTCTCCCGCACGGACGCCACGAGCGTCGCGTCCCAGGAGGCCAGGGCCACTTCGTCGTCGGGGGTGTAGGGGCCGTTCCACACCTCGACCGCGTCCGCCTCGCCGAAGCCGAACTTCCAGGCGCAGCCGATACAGGTGGCATGCGGATGCGCGGGTACGACGAGGCCGCCGGAGCGGCGGATCTCGCGGGCGAACCGGCCGAAGCGGTTGTCGCGGGCCCGGTACCGCCAGTCGACGAACGTGCCGGGCTCGGTGCCGAGGGCGACCACGTGACCGTTGCGGGTCGTGACCTCCTCGCCGAGCAGGATGAGCAGGTCGTCGCCCGCCTCCGAGGCCCAATGGGGGTGCGAGGAGTGCGTGTTGTGCTCTGACGTGTTGATGAAGTCCAGGCCCGCCGCCCGCGCCAGCGCCGCGATCTCGGCGGGCGTGCGGCGCCCGTCCGAGTACCAGGAGTGCAGATGGCAGTCACCCCGGTACCAGTCCCGGCCCCGCCCCTTTGCCCGCTCCGGCGGGTACACCGGTCGCGGGGCGGCGCCCGGTTCGCCGTAGGTGAGCGTGATCGTGAGCTCGTACGACAGTCCCTGCGGGGACACCGTGTACGGCCCCAGCGCGATGTGCCAGGTGCCGGCGTGCACCGGGCCGGGGATGTAACCGGGCGTCGCGTCGTCCGCGCGGACGAAGAACTCCGTGCGCGCCCCGCCCGACCAGCCCCGGAAACCCCGGCCGCCGAGGTCGGTGCCGTGCTGGTCGAAGACGCCGATGTCGAGCGCGTTGCCCTGGGTGCCGGCCGGGACGGACGGTCTGTCGTAGGTGTACGCCACCTTCAGCTCGCGGACCCCCGCCGGGACCTCGACGGGGACGTACACGTAGTCGGGCGAGCCGGTCGGGAGGGTGCCCCGTACCGTCCGGCTCTCCTGGTCGCCGTCTGCCGCGGCCTCGGCGCCGCTCGCGAAGCTCACGCTTCCCAACGTAAGCGCGGCGGCGGCGCCCGTCACGAACAGCGCGCGCCGGTTGAGACCGTTTCCGTGATCGTCGTCGCACATGCTGCTGCTCCCGGGATGTCGTCGGTGACAGGGACGGTGCGGAGGTGACCCGTACGACTCTGATAGTCCGCTGTGAACTCCCGTGCAAGGAAAGGGAATCGGCGGGTGTCGGGAAACCGGAGCCGGAACGGGGGAGGGCGGAGTGCCCCCACTGCCAGTGACACCGTGTAACGACCTGCCCGGTCGGAACGAATCGGGCGCCCCTCTTTGGCCTGATCAGACCGATCGTATGCTCGAAGAATGACGACACCCGCGAGCTCCGGAACCGGCCCGACCGAGAACTCCATGCGTCGCGCCCTCAAACGCGCCCGTGACGGCGTCGCCCTCGACGTGACGGAAGCGGCGGTGCTGCTCCAGGCCCGCGGCGAGGCTCTCGACGACCTCACCGCGTCCGCCGCCCGGGTGCGCGACGCGGGCCTGGCGACGGCCGGCCGGCCCGGCGTGATCACGTACTCGAAGAGCGTCTTCATCCCCCTCACCCGCCTGTGCCGCGACAAGTGCCACTACTGCACCTTCGTCACCGTCCCCGGCAAACTCCGCCGCGCCGGCCACGGCATGTTCATGTCCCCGGACGAGGTCCTCGACATCGCCCGCAAGGGCGCGGCCCTCGGCTGCAAGGAAGCCCTCATCACCCTCGGCGACAAGCCCGAGGACCGCTGGCCGGAGGCGCGCGAGTGGCTCGACGCGCACGGCTACGACGACACGATCGCCTACGTCCGCGCCATCTCCATCCGCATCCTGGAGGAGACGGGCCTGCTGCCCCACCTCAACCCCGGCGTGATGACCTGGACGGACTTCCAGCGCCTCAAGCCGGTCGCCCCGAGCATGGGCATGATGCTCGAGACGACGGCGACCCGCCTCTGGTCCGAGCCCGGCGCCCCGCACTACGGCTCCCCGGACAAGGAACCGGCGGTACGCCTACGGGTGTTGGAGGACGCGGGCCGCTCCTCCGTCCCCTTCACGTCGGGCATCCTGATCGGCATCGGCGAGACGTACGAGGAGCGCGCGGAGTCCCTGTTCGCGCTGCGGAAGATCTCCCGGTCCTACCACGGCATCCAGGAACTCATCATCCAGAACTTCCGCGCCAAGCCGGACACGGCGATGCGCGGCATGCCGGACGCGGAACTCGACGAACTGGTCGCGACCGTCGCGGTCGCGCGCCACATCATGGGCCCCTCCGCCTGCCTCCAGGCGCCGCCCAACCTCGTCGACTCCGAGTACAAGCGCCTGATCGGCGCGGGCATCGACGACTGGGGTGGCGTCTCTCCTCTCACCATCGACCACGTGAACCCCGAACGCCCTTGGCCGCAGATCGAGTTGCTGCGCGAACAGTCGGCGGAGGCGGGCTTCGAACTCCGCGAACGCCTCTGTGTCTACCCGGAGTTCGTCGGCCGGGGCGAACCCTGGCTGGACCCGCGCCTGTTGCCGCACGTACGGGCACTGGCCGACCCGGAGACGGGCCTGGCTCTTCCCGACGCCGTCGTGGAGGGCCACGCGTGGCAGGAGCCGGAGGAGGCGTTCGTGTCCTCCGGCCGTACGGATCTGCATGTGTCGATCGACACGGAGGGCCGTACGTCCGACCGCCGTGACGACTTCGACGAGGTCTACGGCGACTGGGCCGCCCTGCGCGAGGCGGCGGCCCCCGGCATGGTCCCCGAGCGCATCGACACGGATGTACGACAGGCACTGGCGACGGCGGCCGACGACCCGACGAAGCTGACGGACGCGGAGGCGCTGGCGCTGCTGCACGCGGACGGCCCGGCGCTGGACGCGCTGACGCGGATCGCGGACGACGTGCGGAAGTCGGTGGTCGGCGACGAGGTGACCTACATCGTCACGCGGAACATCAACTTCACGAACGTCTGCTACACGGGCTGCCGCTTCTGCGCCTTCGCGCAACGCCGCACGGACGCGGACGCGTACACCTTGTCGTTGGACCAGGTGGCGGACCGCGCCCAACAGGCCTGGGAGGTCGGGGCAGTTGAGGTCTGCATGCAGGGCGGTATCCACCCCGACCTGCCCGGCACGGCGTACTTCGACATCGCGAAGGCGGTGAAGGAACGCGTCCCCGGCATGCACGTCCACGCCTTCTCCCCCATGGAGGTCGTCAACGGCGCGACGCGCACCGGCCTTTCGATCCGCGAGTGGCTGACGGCCGCGAAGGAGGCGGGACTCGACACGATCCCCGGCACGGCGGCGGAGATCCTCGACGACGAGGTCCGCTGGGTCCTGACGAAGGGCAAGCTGCCGACGGCGACCTGGATCGAAGTCGTCACGACGGCACACGAGTTGGGCATCCGGTCGAGCTCGACGATGATGTACGGCCATGTGGACCAGCCCAGGCACTGGCTGGGCCACCTGCGGACCCTGGCCGGAATCCAGCAACAGACGGGTGGCTTCACGGAGTTCGTGACACTCCCGTTCATCCACACCAACGCGCCGGTGTACCTGGCGGGCATCGCGCGCCCCGGCCCGACGATGCGGGACAACCGGGCGGTGGTGGCGATGGCGAGACTGCTGCTCCACCCGTGGATCCCCAACATCCAGACGAGCTGGGTGAAGCTGGGCTCGGAGGGCGCGGCGGAGATGCTGCGCTCCGGCGCGAACGACCTCGGCGGCACGCTGATGGAGGAGACGATCTCGCGGATGGCGGGTTCGTCGTACGGCTCCTACAAGTCCGTACGTGACCTGGTCGCCGTAGCGGAACTGGCGGGCCGGCCGGCGCGACCGCGCACCACGCTGTACGGGGAGGTGCCCCAGGAGCGGCAGCGGGCCGCGTCCGCCTCGGACGGGCACCTGCCGGAACTGCTGCCGGTGCTGGACTGAGGGTCCGGGTGGTCGGACAGGGGCCGGTACGATGATCCGACCCCTGTTCGATCGGGATGTGGGGGCTGTGAGTAGCTGAGGAGATGCGTGCCCGTGCCTGCCTCGAAGGTCTGGGTGACCGGTCTGACGGTGGGAGCGATCGCCGCGGTCACGGTCCTGGCCGTGCAGGCCGACAAGGGGCCGCACCCGAAGGCGTCCGCCGCCCGCCCCAGCGCCTCGACGTCCGCGCACGCGTCCAAGTCCCCCAAGCCGCACGCGACGGCCGCCGCGGTACCCGCCTCCTCCGGCACCGGGCGGCGCATCGTCTACTCCGTCGGCCAGAAACGGGTCTGGCTCGTCGACGCGAGCGACAAGGCCGGCCGTACGTTCGCGGTCTGGCCCGGCACGGTGAGCCCCGACCCCGGCACCTACACGGTGTCGGTCCGCAAGGACGCCACGACCGGCTCCGACGGCGTCCAGATCGAGAACATCGTCTACTTCGCCACCAAGTCCGGCCTCAACATCGCCTTCTCCAACGCCGTCGACGGCTCGTCCCCGCCACCGGCCGCGGGCAAGGAAACGGGCGGCGTACGCATGGGCAAGGCGGACGGGGCAGCACTGTGGACGTTCGGGACGACCAGCACCAAGGTGTTCGTGGTCAAGTAGGACGGAAGTCGAGCCCAGCGGTCGGATCAGCCGGCACATGATCTTCACGCCATATCTATGGGTGTGTATGCCGAAATGCTGCAAACTTCTCCGACGATCACCGATCTGCCGGAGGAACACGCAGGTATGAACAACGTAACGGGGAAGGCGCTGCTCGTCGGCGCAACGGCCGCCTTGGCCTCAACGCTCGTCGCATCGCCCGCTTCGGCGGCGACGACGACGGTCAACTTCGTAGCGTGCCGTCACAATCCGATCTACTGCATCAACGGCGACAAAACGTACACCAAGGGCACCTCGACGCGGATCGTGGACGCCATTGGCGGAGACAGGGAGACCGGTGTCAAGCGCACCGGGACCTACTACGCGCGCTGGACCTACAAGAAGCCGGGCGGCAGCACCAAGATCGGCGCCGGCTGGAAGAAGGCCACGGTCAGCAAGATCGACGGCATTTACTCCGCCTACACGGGCTGGGGTCACGCCGACGGCAAGGGGCTGAAGGTCCCCAAGAACACCGTCGTCTGCGTGCAGTACAAGGGCAACAGCTTCAAGGTGTGCGAGAAGCTCACGTAGTCCCGCGCCGGAGGCAGTCCGTGCCGGGCGATTTCCTCGGAGTCGCCCGGCACGTCGCGCCCGCCGCGCACGATGACTTGCGCGGTCCTTTTGCCCCGGGCTCAGTGGCCGGCGAACGCCACGAACTCGGCCCACGAGGCGTCCGTGAAGGCGAGTTGGGCGCGCTGGGTGTTCTTGGAGTCGCGTACGTGGACGGTGGCGACGGCGGGGGCTATCGCGATCTCGACGCACTCGGGCCCGTCGTTGCTGCTGTAGCTGCTCTTGAACCAGTTCAGCTCGGGGGTCATGTCTCTTCTCCCATGACTTTCTCGATGAAGGCCAGAGACTCCCGGGGCGTGAGAGCCTGCGCCCGGATCATGCCATAGCGCATCTCAAGGACCTGAACTTCCTTGGGATCACTGATCAGTCGGCTGTGGAGCTGGCCCTCCGAGTGCCCGAGTGTCTTGCCGTCCCGGAGCTTCAGCAGCTGGAGTGATCCGGCCATACCTGCGTGGTCCTCGCGGTCGTTGGGCATCACCTGAATCTCCACGTGCCGCAACTTGCTGATCTCCAGAAGGTGTTCAAGCTGTTGCCGTAGCACCATTCTGCCTCCGAGCGGTCGCCGCAGCGTCACCTCTTCCTGGACGAAGGTGAGAAGCGGCGAGGGCTTGCGTTCGAAGGCGGCCTTGCGCGCCACGCGGGCGGTGACGTGACGGTCGATCTCCTCCTCCGTGTACGCGGGCCGTCGCATGACATACAACTCCCGTGCGTAGTCCGGGGTCTGGAGCAGACCGTGGATGTGGTGGCTGGCATAAGCCCCCAACTCTGCGGCCTCGTCCTCCAGCTTCTTCAGATCCCGGACCTTCTTCGGATACCGGGCCTTCTCCACGTCCTCCTTCATCGCGGAGATCTTCCCGTCGGCCTCCGTCGCCTCGTCCGCCTTGTCGAGGAACTCCGGTTTCGCGGCCCGTCGTCCCCGCTCCACCGAGGACACCATCTCCTCGCTGTACCCGATCCTGATCCCGAACTCCGCCTGCGACAGCCCGGCGGCCTCCCGCCACATCTTGATCTGACGGCCTACTGCCTTCAGTACGGCCGCCGACTCCTCGTCCTCCACACCGCCCACCTCCCGTGCAGGAGCCGGACGACCCCGGACAGCACCCGGACAGTCGCGCTCCGTACCGACATGAATGCTGTTCAGGGTAGACACGAGTGACCACGCTGAGTGATGTGAACGAAGAAATCACCCAAACCGCGCCCCCGGTAGGGCACTTCACCGTCCTGTTGTCCGCGACCCGGCGGGGAGCCCGCCTGGCCCGTCTCCTCACGGAACGTCAACTCGCCGACTGGGGGCTTCCGTCCGAGGCGGCGGAACACGTCGTCGCCGAACTCGCCGCGAACGCCGTCGTGCACGGGCGGGTACCCGGGCGCGATTTCAGGCTTGGTCTACGGCTCGACGCGTTCGGCACGCTCCGTATCGAGGTGACGGATGCTCGGGGCGACCGGATCCCGCATGTCCCGAACTCGGCCCCGGCGTACGCGGAATCGGGGCGCGGGCTGCTGCTCGTCGCCGCGTACGCGGACCGTTGGGGTGTTGATGAGGCACCTGCCCCCTGCAAGACCGTGTGGGCCGAACTCGTGCCGGGTCAGGTGGATCGGTGACCCGGACGAGCGTGTTGATGATGAGGTCTGTCATCAGTTGCTGTTGGGCCACTCGCTTCCTGGGCAGGAGGGCCCATACCTGAGCTGTGTCGCCGGCCGGTGTCGTGGGGCGCGTCCGCGTCTCGCCAGCACGCCGGGCCGGCTCGGCGGCCAACCACGAGTGCGCGGGTGGATGGGTGGGGGTGCTGGAAGTGTGTGAGTCAGGCTAACCGCTGACAGGCCCCATGACTGGTTAGAAATGACCCCACAGGGCAGAGGGGTGTGGGTGGGTGGGTGCGGAAGTGTGGCACCCAACGCGCGTGCCCCCACCGGCCACCGGCCGCCAGTTGCCGACGACCGGCCCGGAGTCTCCATCCATCGCCCAACGGCACTATCGAAAACGCAGGCCGGTCCAACTCCCCGCATACCGATCCACCCCCTCAACCCACCGTCCCCGTTCGATTACAGTGCTGAACTGATTCGTACGTACGGAGCCCTGAGGAGGTCTTGGTGAGTACGGCAGCCGGGGCCGTCTGGGGCCGGGGCGAGCAGCAGGACTTTCGGAGTCGGGTGCGGGGGACACTGCTGGGGGCCGCCGTCGGAGACGCGCTGGGCTCGCCCGTCGACCTCTTGGCGATCGACGAGATCCGGGAGGCCTACGGCGCGGAGGGCGTCGTGGATCTCGCCTTCGCGTACGGGCGGCGCGGGGCCGTCACGCATCTCACCCAGCTCACCCTCTTCACGGTGGACGGGTTGATCCGCGCGCAGGTCAGGCGGGACACCGGTGCCTGGCATCCGCCCACCGATCTGCACCGGGCGTATCTGCGCTGGGCCGCCACCCAGCACGACTGGGGGCCCGACGAGCGCCGTAAGGACGACGGGTGGCTCGCGCGCGAGGAGTGGCTCTACGCGCGACGCGATCCAACTCGGGCTTGTTTGCTGGGGTTTGGGGACGAGCGGATGGGGACGCTCGACGTGCCCAAGAATCCCGGTGAGGTCGGGGGCGAGGCTGCGGCCCGTTCCGCGCCCTTCGGGCTGCTCGTCGGGTGGGAGCCGCAGCTTGTGATGCAACTTGCGGTGGAGTGTGCCGCGCAGACTCATGGGCATCCCGTCGGATATCTCTCCGCCGGCGCCTACGCCGTCATCGTGCACGGGCTGGCCCGCGGGGAGAGCCTCGACGGCGCCGTGCAGCGGGCGCTCGCGCTGCTTGCCGCCCGGCCCGGGCATCAGGCCGTCTCCGATGGGCTTCAGCGCGCCCTCGGTGCCGTACGGCAGGGGATGCCGACCTCCGGGCGGGTCGAGGAACTCGTGGGGGAGGGGAGTGCGGAAGGGGTGCTCGCCGGGGCCGTGTACTGCGCGCTCGTCGGGGAGGACGTACGGCACGGGTTGTGTCTCGCCGTGAATCACGGCGGGCCCTCCGGGTCCGCCGGGGCGCTCACCGGTGGGCTGCTCGGTGCCCTGCACGGCGAGACGGCCCTCCCGCCGGCCTGGCTGGCCGAACTGGAGGGCCGTCCCACGCTGCTGGAACTCGCGGACGACTTCGCCATGGAGATGACCCAGGGTCCGGCGCTGCACGGTCCGGCGGGTGCCTCCCCGGGCTGGGTCGCCCGATACCCGAGGGGCTGAACCCGTCGACACCCGGTGCGGTGTGCGATCAGCTCACCAGGCGCTGGTTCCCTATGACCGACAGCAGCCGGAGCTTGTCGTGGTCCTCCGTGCCCGGGGACGCGGTGAGTACCAGCAGGCACTGTGACTGGTCGGGGTCGACGAGCGTCTGACAGAACACGGCGATCGTTCCGACCTCGGGGTGAACGATGCGTTTGTGCTCGCTGTAGGTGATGCCGACCTCGTGCTCCGCCCACAGGGCCGCGAACTCGGGGCTGTCGGTCAGGAGGCACCGGGCGAGGACATCGGCTCGTGAGTCGGTTCCTTCGCGTGCCGAGACGGCTCGGAGCTGCGCCGCGTACACCCGGCTGTGCCGGGCGTGTTCCTCCGGCGGATAGCGTCTGCGCTCGTCCGGGTCGGTGAACCAGCGGTAGATGAGGCTTCGCGCATACCCGGTGAAGTGTGTCTGCTCGCCGAGCAGTGCCACGGCGAGCCGGTTCTGGATGATCGTCTCGCCGGTGCTCGTGAGGACCTGCGCGGGCGTGTCCGCCAGCCCGTCGAGGATGCGCATCATGCCCGGGTTGACATGGCTGTTGCGAGAAGCACGGGCCGGCGCGTTGCGCCCGGCGAGGACGAACAGGTGGTCGCGCTCGTCCGGGGTGAGACGCAGTCCGCGGGCGAGCGAGGTGATGATCTGCTCGGACGGCTGGGGCCCGCCGCCGCGTTCGAGGCGGCTGTAGTAGTCGGTCGACATCTGGCACAGCGCGGCGACCTCTTCGCGTCGCAGTCCCGGTGTACGCCGGCGGCGTCCCGCGGGGAGCCCGACGTCGGCAGGCTGCAGCGCCTCTCGGCGCTTGCGGAGGAATTCCGCCAACCCCGTCTGATCCATACCACCACCCTGCCTCGTCCCAAGGGCCTTATCCACTGTCTGCCAGGCAGTGGATAAGGCTGCACTGGTTACCTCCGCGGTCGGCGCGTCCACTGGTCACGAGGGTCAGAGACATCCGGAGAGGAACGATTCCGATGACCGATCTGAGTGGGAAGACCGCGCTGATCACAGGCTCCGCACGAGGTATCGGCAGGGCGATCGCCCTGCGCTACGCGAGCCGCGGCGCGAATGTCGTGGTGAATTACGCGGGGAACAAGGACGCGGCCATGGCCACCGCTGCCGATGTCGAGCGACTCGGCGGCCGGGCGATCACCGTCCAGGCGGACGTGGCCGTGGTCGCCGACATCCACCGTCTGTTCGACGAGGCCGCCGCGCGGTTCGGGGAGATCGACATCGCCGTCGCCAACGCGGGCGTCGAGCTGATCGGCATCGACTTCGTCGACATCACGGAGGAACAGTTCGACCGGCTGTTCACGATCAACACCAAGGGCACCTTCTTCACGCTTCAGACGGCCGCCCGCCGCGTCGCGGACAACGGCAGGATCCTCTACGTCGGCTCGACCACGACCGCCGTGCCGGTCGCGCGCGAAGGTCTCTACGGATCGAGCAAGATCGCGCCGCGCTACGCCGTGGAGGTTCTCGCACAGGAGCTGGCGGACCGGGGTGTGACCGTCAACACGATCCTTCCGACAGCCATCGAGGGCGCCGGAGTCTTCACCGAGTTCGACCCCGACCACCCGGTGCGGCAGTTCGTCTCCCGCCCCGGACGTATCGGCCGCCGGATGGGCACCGTCGAGGACGTCGCGGACGCCGCCGAGTACTTCGCCTCCGACCTCGCGGCCTGGGTCAGTGGACAGACCCTGCTGGTCACCGGCGGCTCGTTCCAGTAGCCGCGAAGAACTCCGGCAGCCGTGAGGAATCCCGCTAGCCGTGAGGAACCCCGGACGTTCCGGACGCGGTGAAAGCCACCCCCCCAAGGAGAGATCATGAGCAAGGTCTGGTTCGTCACCGGCACGTCCCGCGGCCTGGGCCGCGCGTTCGCCGAGGCCGCGCTGGAGCGCGGGGACAAGGTCGCCGCGACCGCCCGGGACGTGGCCGCGCTGGACGACCTGGCCGACACGTACGGTGCGGACGCCGTCCTCCCGCTGGCCCTGGACGTCACCGACAAGCCGGCCGTCGCCGCCGCGGTGGCCGCCGCGCACGAGAGGTTCGGCCGCCTCGACGTCGTGGTCAACAACGCCGGCTACGGCCTGTTCGGCATGGTCGAGGAGGTCACCGAGCAGCAGCTGCGCGACCAGCTGGAGACCAACCTGTTCGGCGCGTTCTGGGTCACCCAGGCCGTGCTGCCGATCCTGCGCGCCCAGGGCAGCGGCCGTATCGTGCAGATCTCCTCGGTCGGCGGCGTCGCCGCGTTCCCGGGCCTCGGCGCCTATCACGCCTCCAAGTGGGCGCTCGAAGGGTTCAGCGAGGCCCTCGCCCAGGAGGTCGCCGGAGCCGGGATCAAGGTCACCATCATCGAGCCGGGCGGCTTCACCACCGACTGGGGCGGCTCCTCCGCCGTCCAGGCCGGCCCGGACCCCGCCTACGACCAGGTCCGCGAGGCCATCGCCGCCCGCTTCGGCGAGGCACGCTACAGCGCCCCCGCCGACGCCGCTGCCGCCTTGCTCCGGATCGTCGACGCCGACAACCCGCCGCTGCGGGTGCTGTTCGGCACCGAACCCATCGAGATCATCAAGCCCCTCTACGCCGAGCGCCTCAAGACCTGGGACGACTGGGAGAAGGTCTCCCGCATCGCCCAGGGCTGACTGCCCGTACGCCCGGTCCACTCACGCAAGGAGACTCACCTCATGTCCGCATCCCGGATGCCCCGCACGTTCGGGGCGAGCACCACTGCCGCCGAGGTCGTCGACGGCGTCGACCTGCACGGCCGCCGGGCCGTGGTGACCGGCGCCAGTTCCGGAATCGGGGTGGAGACGGCCCGCGCGCTCGCCACCGCGGGCGCCGACGTGACCCTGGCCGTACGGGGCACTGCCGCCGGGGCCGGCGTGGCGGCTCGCCTGGAAGCCGAACTGCCTTCCGGGGCAGGGAAGTTGACGGTAAGGCGGATCGACCTGGCGGACCGGTCGACGGTCGCGGTGTTCGCCGCCGACTGGGACGGCCCGCTGGACATCCTGGTCAACAACGCCGGCGTGATGTCACCACCGCAGATCGCCCGCACCGCCGACGGCCGGGAATGGCAGTTCGGTGTCAACCACCTGGGCCACTTCGCCCTCACCACCGGCCTGCACCGGGCGCTCGCGGCGGCGGACGGGGCCCGGGTGGTGGCGGTGAGCTCCATCGGCCACCTCTTCTCCCCGGTCGTCTTCGACGACCTGGACTACCGCTTCCGCCCCTACGACCCGTGGACCTCCTACGGGCAGTCGAAGACCGCCGTCGCCCTGTTCGCCGTAGGCGCCGCGGAGCGGTGGGCCGGCGACGGGATCGCGGTCAACGCCGTGATGCCCGGCAACGTCGGCGCGACGTCCCTGGGCCGCAACATGGACCCGCAGCAGGTGGCTGCGGTCATCGCCTCGGGCGACCTCGCCCTGCCCCCGGAGAAGACTGTGGAGCAGGGGGCCGCGACCTCGGTCCTGATGGCCGCCTCGCCGACCGTGGAAGGCGTCACCGGGCAGTACTACGAAGACTGCGCGCAGGCCAAGCCGGTCGCCGAACGAGCCGGTGCCGTCGCCGGCGTCGCCCCCTACGCCCTGGACCAGGAGAACGCGGCCCGGCTGTGGACGGTGTCCGAGGCCTTCGTCCGCTAGACAGAGTCCGCTGGGCAGGGTTCGTTGAACGGGGTTCGTTGAACGGGGTTCGTTGGACGGGGTTCGTTGGACGGTGTCCGTTCGGATCTTCACCCACATGATCCGAACGGACACCGCCCACCCAGTCCGTCCCCGCCTAGTCCGTCACCCGCGTCACCGCCGCCGCGTCC
>Ga0307511_10000673_pt1 | contig 36415 bp, 26 predicted proteins | sample 13_EM_MG_FD_200266 | JGI IMG/M metagenome (GOLD analysis project Ga0307511, IMG submission 200266) | Populus trichocarpa ectomycorrhiza microbial communities from riparian zone in the Pacific Northwest, United States - 13_EM | ecosystem: Host-associated > Plants > Roots > Unclassified | place... | reverse complement strand
GGGTATGTTATTTTTTTGATGTTTAGTTGAAAGTTTTGAAACTTGTTGATAACGAATGTGTTGCAAAAAGTTCGTGAAAATTGGGGGGTTAGGGGACGATTTTTACACCTTCGGAGTTGATGCTGGTAACATAGGTATGATAGGCCAGCCCTATTTTTTCATAGATGGCTTTCATGACCTTTTCCACTTCTGCTGCAGTGGCCGGGTCTTTACTCAGCATAAAAATAGAGGGTCCGGATCCTGATATACCGCCACCGAGGGCACCTGCTTCCTTACATTTTTGTTTGACTTCATCGAATCCAGGGATGAGCATGCTGCGGACCGGTTCGATAATAACGTCTTCCAGGGAGCGGCCGATCAGCTCATAATCGTTTTTCATAAACCCTGCTACCAGTCCTGCTATATTCCCCCATTGGCGGATGGCGTCTTTCAGCAATACTTCCTTGCGAAGGATCTGCCGGGCATCGGAGGTGCGTACTTCTATCTGCGGGTGTACGACGGTGACATACAGGCGGGGGGCGGGTATAGAGATAATATCCAGTGGAAAAATAGACCGGATCAGGGTGATGCCGCCATAGATGCAGGGGGCGACATTATCCGCGTGTTTGACGCCGGAGGCCACTTTTTCGCCGAACATGGCAAAACGCACCTGGTCTTGTCTGGAAAAGATATTTCCCAGCAAATGATTGGCTGCTACAACGGCTCCTGCCGCGCTGGCGGCGCTGCTGCCGATCCCGCTGCCGGGCTTGATCTGTTTGTCAATGATCACTTCAAACCCGATGGGTCGGTCCAGTTCTTCGATCATGGCCAGCAGGGGTGCTCCTGCCGTATTCTGGGCGGGATCTGCCGGCAGGGGGAATCCGTCCCGGCTCGTGATCACGACAGTAGGTTCGTCCAGCAGTTTCACTACCATTCTGTCAAAAGGAGCTTCTAAGGCCATGCCAAGCACGTCGAATCCGCAAACAAGATTGGCGACGGTGGCAGGGGATTGTATCGTTATCGAGTTCATTTGTTAGCTTTTAGCTTCAAGCTGTCAGCTGCTAGCTTGAGTTTATTATGTTTTAAAATGTTTATAAGCGTTCGGCTCGAAGCTTGCGGCTAATAGCTTGCAGCTACTTAGGCGCTTGCTGCGCGAATGATATCTGCAAATACACCGGAAGCGGTGACTTCTGCCCCGGCCCCGGCGCCCTTGATCACCAATGGCTGTTCGGGATAACGATCCGTGTAGAACAGTACGACATTGTCTTTTCCGTATAAGTGATAGAGGTCCTGTTGCGGATCGATGTGTTGCAGTCCTACGGAGGCTTTCCCGTTCTCATATTTGGCCACGAATTTCAGCTTTTTCCCTTCCTTCACGGCTGCATCGTACAGGCTTTTGAAATGCGCTTCTTCTTTTTCCATGGCCCGGTAGAAATCCTCCACGGTGCCTTTTATACAGGATTCAGGCAGGAAGGAATTATTCTGTATGTCTTCCATTTCCATCTTCTCACCGGCCTCCCGGGCCAGGATCATGATCTTCCGCATGACGTCCGTACCGCTGAGGTCGAGCCGGGGATCCGGTTCTGTATAGCCTTCTTCCTGTGCCTGTCTGACCACTTCGGCAAATGGCCGTTCCCCATTATAATGATTGAAAACAAAATTGAGGGTGCCGCTGAGTACCGCCTGGATCCTGTTCACTTTATCGCCGCTGCGCAACAGGTCATTCAGGGTGCCGATCACGGGAAGGCCGGCGCCTACGTTGGTCTCGAACAGGAAGAGGGAATTGTATTCGCGGGCGAGGTTTTTCAGTTTCTTATAATTCTGGTAGGGGGACGAACAGGCTATTTTATTACAGGCTACGACGGAGATGCTCTTTTGCAGCAGGCTGTCGTAGCAGAAGGCTACGTCATTATTAGCGGTGACATCTGCGAAGACGGAGTTGCGAAGGTTACGGGAAGTAATGCCGTGAACCCATTCGTTGAGTTCCATCGGTTGGCCCTGCTCCAGTAATTCTTTCCAGTTTGCCAGATCAATGCCGTCATTGTGGAAGATCATTTTCCGGCTGTTGGCGAGTCCGATCACGCGTACCTGCGTGCGAAGGTGTTCCAGGAGGTAGCTTTGCTGTTGTTTTAATTGTTCCAGCAGGCGGCGTCCTACATTTCCGGTGCCGGTGATGAAAAGGTTCAACTGTTTATAGGTGGTGGTAAAGAATTCTTCGTGCAGGATGTTGATGGCTTTTTTTACATCGCCGGCGGCTACTACTGCGGAGATGTTCCTTTCCGACGAGCCCTGGGCGATGGCTCGTACGTTGACCCCGTTTTTCCCCAGGGCGCCGAACATTTTTCCGCTGACGCCCGGATGGCTCTTCATATGATCTCCTACGAGTGCGATGATGGAGAGATCGTCTTCGATGATGAGGGGTTCCACTTTTCCGGTCTCTATTTCATGAGAGAAAGCCCTGTCGACGGCGGTCTTGGCTGCTATGGCATTTGATTCATCGATGCCTACGCAGATAGAATGTTCCGAAGAGCCTTGTGTGATGAGGATGACATTGATCTTTTCGGAGGAGAGGGCTTCGAAGAGACGTTTGGAAAAGCCTGGTATTCCCACCATGCCGCTGCCTTCCAGGCTCAAAAGCGCTATTCTTCCGATGCTGGAGATGCCGCGGATGCTGCCGCCATTGCGGGCGGAAGCGAATTCTATGACGGTGCCGGGATCTGCCGGTGCGAATGTATTCTTTATCCATACGGGAATCCCTTTCGCCATGACGGGCTGAATGGTGGGAGGGTAGATCACTTTTGCACCGAAATGGGATAATTCCATCGCTTCCTGGTAAGAGATATGCGGGATGAGCTTTACGTTGGATACGAGGCGTGGATCGGCAGTCATCATACCGGATACATCGGTCCAGATCTCTACCAGTTTTGCATCCACGGCTGCAGCGACGATCGCAGCGGTATAGTCGGAACCGCCTCTACCAAGAGTGGTGGTGACACCGTTGCTGTCCGATGCGATGAATCCCGGCAGGATAAAGAGGGACTTTTTCACCGGATCGGATCCTTTTGTTGAATCGGATGTCTTTGCCGCCTCGAAATACTGACGGATCTTCTGATTGGTGATGGAGAAATCGACAGCGGCATAACCAAACTGAGAATCGGTGGTAATCAATTCCCGGGAGTCTTTCCAGGTATTCTTTACGTCGAGTGTTTCAAAGCGGGCGGAGAGGATGAGAGAAGACAGGAGTTCGCCATAGCTGACGATCTTGTCCCTGGTACGGGCGGACAGTTCGCCCAGGAGGAAGGCCCCGTTGCAAATGTCTTCTATTTCGTTACAGCGTCGCTTCACCAGGCTGAGGACGCCGCTCTGCCGGGTGAGGGGTAAAAGGTATTTGACTGTTTCCAGGTGACGCTGTTCGATGACTTGTAATTTTTCTTTATAGGATTCCTCGCCGGCGGCGGCCAGTACTCCGGCCTGTATGAGTATATCGGTGATGCCTCCCAATGCGGAGACGATTACGATGGTATTGTCTTTTGCAAGGGCCGCCTGTACCAGGGTGACTACCTTATTGATATTTTCTCCATTGGCTACTGAAGTGCCTCCGAATTTTAACACTTGCATATAAATGACTGATTTGTGGATTTGAATAGATTAAATGATTTTTCTTTTCGAGAGTAGCTTGTAAAAGCCCATGGTATGATATGGAAATAGACAACCCTTAACGGGTTGTGGAGGTGATAATAATTGTACCTTGCGTGGCAGAAGCTACGGGCAAAAAGGAGGGGACAATATCGTGTTTTTTATAGATCACCTTGTAAAGAGATGCTAAGGTAGGGGTTTGTTGAGGAAAAAACAAGGAATGGACTTTTCTTTTAATAAAAATGCAGTAATTTCGGTTTAAAGTTTGAATTATTGCTGCTTGCCAGGCGCACTCTTTGAACATTTTTAAATTGTCAGTATGAGCTATCAGTCATCCCAGGGTTTGCAGCAATTCAAGAACCTGGTAGGGATCAAGTTCCAACTATATAATAGTTTATTCACTTCCCTTCCCTTTCATCGTATTGAGAAAACGGGTATTTTATTATCCCTGTTACTCACGATCTGTGAGGATGGCTATAAGAAAAAACAAAGCCCGGAGCAGATCATCGAGGATTTTTTCGAGAAGCATACGGCTTTATCAGCAGAGCGTGACCGGGCTGATATCCTTTTTCGGTTTGTACAGTATGTGGAAAGACAGATCGTACTCTTCGACGCATTGGAAGATGCGGCTTTCCGGCATGTGAATGATATGGGCGGAACTGGTACGGTGAAACATCTGATCTCCGAGGTACTGCAAACGAATAAAGAAGATGAGCTGACGGAAAAATTGAAAGATTATTCCGTTCGCATGGTATTAACGGCCCATCCTACGCAATTCTATCCCGGTCCTGTGCTGGGTATTATCAACGATCTGTCCCGTGCTGTGATCGTCAATGATGCTGCGGACATCAATCTCTACATGCAGCAATTGGGTAAGACTCCTTTCCTGAAGAAGCAGAAGCCCACTCCTTATGATGAAGCGGTCAGTTTGATATGGTACCTGGAAAACGTATTTTATCATGCCTGCGGCAAGATCATTTCCACGCTGCAGAATCAATTTCCTCATTCCATCGATAAGAACAATGCGGTGATTAAAATGGGTTTCTGGCCGGGCGGAGACCGGGATGGGAATCCTTTTGTGAATACCGAGACGACGTTGAAGGTGGCGGAATCGCTCCGGGGGGCTATCATTAAATGTTATTATCTGGATGTCCGCCGATTGAAGCGCCGGCTGACTTTTAAGGGGGTCGATACGATCCTGCAGGAGCTGGAAGAAAAACTCTATAACAATATTTTCATTGCGGAGAAAAAGACGGAATTGCATAAGCATGAGATCCTGGATCCGCTGATACAGATACGGGAGATCATTATCTATCAGCACAATAGCCTGTTCGTTAACCTGGTCGATAATCTCATCGGGAAGGTGATGATATTCGGGCTGCATTTTGCTACGCTGGATATCCGGCAGGAAAGTACGGTGCATGGGGCGGTGCTGGCTGCCATTGCCGGTAAGGAAAAGCTGGTGCCGGGGAATTTTTCGGCGCTGACTGCTACCGAAAAAGCAGCCGTGCTGACGGGCCTGAAGGGTGTCGCCAGGCCGGAGTTGTATGAGGACCCCCTGGTGAAGGATACTTTGCAGGCCATTGCCGCTATTAAGACCATACAGCATTATAATGGGGAGGATGGATGCAGCCGGTATATTATCAGTCAATGTAACAGTGCCATCAATGTGCTGGAAGTGTTCGGGCTTTTCCTGCTCAGCGGATGGGAGAAAGATAAAATGACCGTAGATATCGTTCCTCTTTTTGAAACGGTGGAAGATCTTCAGCAAGCGGCTGCCATCATGAAGGAGCTGTATGAAAATGAGAGCTATAAAAAGCATTTGCACAGAAGAGGGCAAACGCAGACGATTATGCTTGGATTTTCCGACGGCACCAAGGATGGGGGCTACCTGATGGCGAATTGGGGTATTTATAAGGCCAAGGAAGAGTTGACGCAGATATCCGCAGCGTATGGCATCGATGTGGTCTTTTTTGATGGCCGGGGAGGCCCTCCTGCCAGAGGGGGTGGGAAGACGCATAAATTTTATGCCTCGATGGGAAAAAATATTGCCAATAAACAAATACAGCTTACGATACAGGGGCAGACGGTGAGCTCCAATTTCGGAACCATCGATACGGCACAGTACAATATCGAGCAGTTGTTGCATGCCGGCATCTCCAATGACCTGTTCTCTTCCAAGGAAGTGACCATGCAGGAAGATGAGGAAGCCTTGTTGCAGGCGCTGGCTGTTGAGAGCTATAAGGCTTATTCTACGCTGAAGGATCATCCTTATTTTCTTTCTTATCTGAATGAGGTGAGTCCCCTGCGGTTCTATAACGAGACGAATATCGCCAGCCGGCCCTCCAAACGGAAGAGCTCCAGCAGGCTGGAATTAAAGGACCTGCGGGCTATTCCTTATGTGGGCGCCTGGAGCCAGTTAAAGCAGAATGTAACCGGTTATTATGGGGTGGGGAAGGCCTTGCAGACATTGGATAAGAAAGGGAAATGGAAGGAATTGAAGCAGCTGTATACGAATTCTCCCTTCTTTAAGACCTTGCTGGATAATTGTGAGATGGCTATGAAGAAGTGTTTTTTCCCGCTGACGGAGCATTACTCCCAGCATCCTGTATACGGAGAGATCTGGACGTTAATTTATGACGAGTTCGAGCTCACGCAGAAATATATTTTTAAGTTATCGGGAAAGAATGAGTTGATGGCCGATTACCCGGTGGAGCAATTATCCATTCAAATGCGGGAAAGGATCGTTCTGCCGCTGAGCACGATCCAGCAGTATGCGCTCACGAAGTTTCAGAAGTTGGAGAAGAGCGGGGATAATAAGGCTATGAAAGAGGTGTATGAGAAGTTGATTATAAGAAGTTCTTTCGGCATTATTAATGCGGCCCGAAATTCAGCATAAGGCGCCGGGGGATGCTTGGAGCGAACGCCCGAAAGATGAACTTTCGGGCGTTCGGGTCTAACATTTAGATTTAAGAACCTGCTGTACATATAACGCATACAGATCCGTCGGCATATAGGATTGAACCATTCTCCATTCCACGATATTGCAACGGGACATTATAGAGGAGAAAGAGAAGATAAAGACATTTTCCACTGCATTTCTTACGAGGCTGTTTCCCTTCACATACAGCGTCTCCACCAGCCCCATACATTTTTCTACCATTTTAAAATTGTGTTCCAGCGCCATTCTTTTCGTGTAATCGGTGAGCACCTGCATGGACTGATATACCGTCAGGGGGGAGCCTGCCAGTGAGAGGTCATGTTTTACCTGGGGTAATTTGCCGGCTATAAAGGTCTGGATCTCATATTGATTAAGCATAGCTGTATGATTTATTGATATAGGGATGCCAAATGGAATGCCTGTTTTGTTCCGGGAGGAGGGGAGAAGCGCTGTAATATAGGCTGGTAAAGGGTTGTGGGTGAGCAAGGGGGGCTGGTGAGAGGTGTAAAGGTGGGTGAGCGGCGCTCCGGAATGGAAGGATGTTTTTCAAAACAGGTGGGTGGCTGAGGGGGAGGAGAAGGTTGTTTTAATTGATTTTCAGTGGTTTACGACTTTTTTGGCTTTCCGGAATAGTCTTTGGCACTATGTAGTAAATCAATTTAAAATTAGAATCATGGAAGAAGAACCTGAAGGCGCCATCCACATCCGTATCGCGGTAGCGGCTGACGTTAAGTATGTATATCCTATCCTGGAAGAAATGGAACGTTCGGCCAGGGCGAGAGGAACGGGTATAGCCCGGCGTACGCCTCAATCACTCTGTAAAAAAATATATGAAGGGAAGGCTGTTATTGCCATTGCGACGAAGGGGGAGAAGGGTGGTGCTTCAGGGGAGGAATGGGCAGGATTCTCTTATATTGAAGCCTGGACTGGCGGGGAGTTCGTTTCGAACAGTGGGTTGATCGTGAATCCTGCTTATCGCAAGGCGGGGGTGGCGACGGCTATTAAAAAGGAAATTTTTGCACTCTCGCGCAGGCGTTATCCCGGGGCCAGGATCTTCAGCATCACCACCGGAGCTGCGGTGATGAAGTTAAATGATAAACTCGGTTTCGAGCCGGTCACGTATTCGGAGATCACCCGGGATGAAGCATTCTGGGACCAGTGCCGTCATTGTGTGAACTATTCCATCCTGGAGTCAAACGAGCGGAAGGTGTGCCGTTGTACGGCCATGTTGTTTACTCCTGAGAAATTGCGTAGTAAGGTAGAATTTTCAAATTGAAAAGATATATCCAGATTTAAAGCGATATAATTATAATCATATAATTGTATCGCATTTTCATGGTTAGTTTCTGATAAAAACCATGTATTTGGTATTCTTCTCTCTCAAAAGTTGCCAATAAAAGTCTGTTCGTTGCATTTTTTGTTCTATTCTTTTTCATTCTGAATATGTTCTTATTACCACTTTGAAAATTTTTTTTCAAAGTGGTAATATTTCAATGCTCATTCAAATGCCTGGGCCAATCCGGTAAAATGGCTGGAATACTTAGTAGTAGTGAGTCTTACATGATATCGTTCTTCGGGGATTGTGCTCTGGTACATAATTAGCCAATTTAAGCGTGGGCCGGATGACGTCTCCGCCCGACATTCTTTACTTTTTAAATTCAGTTTATGCTTAAGAGAACACTTGTCTGCTTTAGTGCGCTGTTCCTTGTTCACAAAGGGTATAGCCAATCATCAGTACCATCTAATTCTGTAACATTTAACCAAAACCAAACGAATGCATCGAAGGATCTTGTTAACGGGAAGTTAACCGACAAAAAGGATTTTGTTAATGACACGTTAACCGACAAAGAAAAAACAAGTAAAGAAAAAGATACAACGGATAAAGGACCTGCGGTTGTCAACGCTCCTGCTGTTGCTGCTGTGTCCCAGGCCCAGCCTTTGTTTAAAGGAAATGACAGTCAGGCTGCAGGGGCAAATAAATTTAGAAGTGTTTTTACCCGTCTTTTTAAAAGAGGTACGGGGGATTCGGTGGAAGCGAAGGAAAAAGCCAGCGATCCATTTGCTTTCGGGGATTTCTCCTGGCTGAACGGTACCAGCCGGAAGACGAGCCCACCGGCTTTTGATTCCAAATATTTTACCGGAGATGTCACCTTCGATCTTAATTATACGCATTCCTATAACAGCCCTATCGATAATACGGTGGTAGGTTCTACGGCGCTCGCGCGAAATAACGAGCTACAGCTTTCTTTTATGGGAGTGGGGGGAGATATTCATGTTAATAATGTTCGGGGGAGGGTGATGATGCAATTCGGTACCCGCTCGACGGTGGTGCCACGGAATGATGGCAGCTCTTATAAAGGGCAGTACGATCTGCAAACGATCTATCGATATATCAGTGAGGCCTATGCGGGATATCATTGGGATGTATGGCATGGTATCAACCTGGACGCTGGTATTTTCATGTCTTATATCGGGCTGTTCTCTTATAATAATTTTGAGAACTGGGGTTATCAGCCTTCTTATACTTCGGACAATACGCCCTGGTTTTTCAACGGGCTGCGCTTACAGACTTTTCCGACGGATAAGTTAAAAGTAGAGCTGTGGCTGGTCAATGGCTGGCAGTCTTATGGTATGTTCAACCAGGCGCCGGGAGTAGGTGTCTCCATTTATTACAGGCCCAAGGAAACGGTGGATTATGTGTTTAACAATTATTGGGGCAAGGATGACGAGGGTGCGCCGCACCGGTATCGTTTCCACAGTGATGACAGCTATCAGCTTCGTTATCTTAACCGTAAGCATGGATTCGTAACAAAGGCTGCTTTCAGTATTACGGGCGATTTCGGCTTTGAAAACGGGAATGGGGTCAGTCCTTTCGGCAAGACAGATGCAAAAACCGGCGTGTATTTGCCCGCCCAGAATTTTATCAGCGGCATGATCTATAACCGTCTCTGGTTCGGAGAAAAGCAAAAATTTGCCTGGACTGTCGGTGGTGGTTATATGCATAATCCTGGTCAATACCTCGTATTAGCACCTACCGGTTATGCTGACACGTTATTTCAACAACAAACAGGACCTGGTTCTACGTTCGAAGCGTGGGATTATTCTACTTCTATTGATTATATGCCCAGTCAGAACCTGACGTTCAAGGTTGAATTTGTTCACCGGGCGGTAGAAAAGATCGGGGCAGCGCCCGGAACAACGCCCTTAGCGGGGTACTTTGCAGGTCATGGTGGAGTGACTTCGCCTTCCGGTTTTACCAATACCGGTGCGTATACGTATACTTCCAGCGGCGCCAGCGTTGCTCCGCCGTTGAGTAGTTGGGGTGGCTGGCAGCCCGATATGGTCAAGTCGGAGTCCAGGATCGTACTGGCGTTATTAGTGAGATTTTAAACTTCGGTCCGGCCTCCCGGAGGGAGGCCGGACCGTTATCAATAATTTTAAAAACCAAGCATATGTATACTTTAAAAGTTCTCCTTGCAGGATTGTTCCTGATGACGGGACATTCTCAGAAGCCGGAATACCGGCAGGTCGGCCACAGGGCTTACCAGGTACTGGATACGACGGGCTTCTACCTGTACAGCTATAACAAGCTGGTGCAGGGTGAAAAGATAGCCAGGCCGACCACCGTTTATTATTTCAGTGTGAAAGCGAATGACCCTGTTCAGGAGCTTACGCTGATGAATCTGGAAAAAGCCTTTGCGGAGAATCCGCGGTTTCGCTACGCGTTGGAAGCTCAGTTCCGATCCGATAAGGATTTGATCGCTTATGATGGTCTGCTGAAGACTTACAAGATAAAATACGTATACAACCAGTCTTCTAAATAATCATTTGTATTATGACATCAGGAAATATTTTAGTGGTGGATGATGAAGTAAAACTTCGCGGTCTTTTAAAAAGGATTATTTCTCTGGAGGGGTATACGGTATATGAGGCTGCTGATGTCCGGAATGCCCTGAAAGTGGTGAATAAGGAGGATATTGACGTTGTTGTCTGCGACGTGAAGCTGCCGGATGGCAGCGGGCTGGATTTCACCAGGAGGATCAAGGCCAGGCCCACGCCAGTCGAGATCATACTGCTCACCGCACACGCAAATATTCCTGATGTTGTACAAGCCATGCGTTTAGGCGCCTTTGATTATATCAGTAAGGGAGATGACAATGAGAAGTTGCTGCCGCTGATCGCTCATGCGGTAGAGAAGTCGCACCTGCAGAAGAGGGTGGAGCGGCTGGAGGAGCATGTCGCCCATGTATTCAGTTTTAGCAATATCATCGGGCAATCGGCTGTCTTGCAGGAGACGATCGTCCTGGCTCAAAAAGTCACTCCTTCCGATACGACGGTGCTGTTGCTGGGGGAGACCGGTACGGGGAAAGAGCTGTTCGCCAAAGCGATCCATGCCAATAGTAAGCGGGCAGGCTATCCTTTTATTGCGCTGAACTGCAGTGCTTTTTCCAGGGAGCTGCTGGAAAGCGAATTATTCGGGCATAAAGCCGGGGCTTTTACCGGTGCGGTCAAGGATAAGAAGGGATTGATCGAAGAGGCGGGCGGAGGCACTTTATTCCTGGATGAGATCGGTGAAATGCAGGGGGATCTGCAGGCCAAATTATTGCGGGTGCTGGAGACGAGCCAGTTTTTTAAAGTGGGCGACACGCAACCGACTACCGCGAATGTGCGGATCATATCGGCTACCAACCGGAATTTACAGGCTGAAGTGATGGAGGGTAAATTCCGGGAGGACCTTTTCTACCGGCTGAATGTGTTTACGATAGAGATCCCTCCGTTACGGGATCGCAGGAAAGATATTCCGCTGCTGGCGAAATATTTTATGAAATTGTTCGCCGATAAGATGAATAAGAATATCGGGGAGATGGGGAAGGATTTTCTGGATGCGCTGGAGCGACAGCCCTGGAAAGGAAATATCCGGGAGTTGAAGAATGTGATAGAACGTGCGGTGATCCTGGCCGATGGGGCCGAGCTTACTGCGGCAAGCTTACCATTGGAGTTGCAGGCGGAGAATTATAAATTACAGGCTTTGTCCGCATTCGATCTGGCAAGCGTGGAGAAGCTGCATATACAGCGGATTCTTAATTATACGCATGGGAATAAGGTGGAAGCCGCCAAGCTGCTGAATATCGGGTTGACGACTGTCTACCGGAAAATGGAGGAGTATGGGCTGAATGATAATTAAGTGGGGGATGCTGTAAATAGAATAGGCCGCCTATGTGGGCGGCCTATTCTGTTTTGAAAGGTAACGAGCGATCGTTAGAGTTCAGAAAAATGAACGACTTCATCTTTGAATCTTTCATTGATAGCCTGGTCATGTTTGTCATCGAATACCCTGTCCAGAGAGTCGATGATCCTGTTAATGTTATACAGGTCGGTTGCTGCATCGACAGTTGTATCGTTTTGACCGGCGGTCAGATATTTTTTGCTTACGTTAACTTCGGTGTTGAGGCTTTTTTCGAGTTTGATAAGGAATTCGCCTTTCTTTACGGGGCTTTCAGAAACAAACACTTTTTTAGTTTCTCCGAAATGAACATCGTTCTTCCAGGTGATTAAGCGATGTTTTAAATCCTGACGCATATGAGATAAATTTAGGTTAATAAAAAAATTTTATTCTGTTTAAGACGTAAAGTTATAGCATTTATTGCGTGAATTTATCGGGCGTGGATGGGGAGGGGTTCTTTTGGAACCCTTTGGTAGAAAGGGTTTCGGGCTGTGGGCTTTCAATAATTATGCTTTTGGAAGGAGATGTGCTTGAAATCGCTATTGGACTTCTTTAAAATAGATATTTGAAGATAAGCTTGAGATAAAATTACATTCGGGGGAATTGATTTTTTTATATTTAATATTTATGATATATGTTGAAAAGATTTTTAAAATATTTTTTTGGGGAGGCTTTTTACTTGGGCCTTCGGCCCGGATTAGGGGCTTGTGGCGCCTTTGGCGCTTAGAAAAGCGAACGCCCGAAAGATGAACTTTCGGGCGCTCGGGTCTAATGATGGCCCTTCGGGCAAGGCGCCTGTGGCGCCTTATGCCTGCGAAGGATAAGCCTCAGTCCCATGTTCAAATACATCGAGACCTCCTGGGCCTGTCTCACCTTCTGGTTCAACACGCAATTTCCAGGGGTAAGGTAATTGTTTGATCACCCACATCAGGATATAGGCGACTATGAAAGTAGCTACTGTGATTGTGAAGCTGCCGACGAATTGGGCTTTCAATACGCTGGTACCGCCTCCGTAGAAGAGACCTGCTACGGGGGAAGAGTTATCTGCGCCGGTTGCGCCGGTAACTCCGAACTGGCCGCTGGCGAAAAGGCCCAGGGATAATGTACCCCAGATGCCACAGCCTCCGTGTACGGCGACGGCTCCGATGGGATCGTCTATGCGCAGGTGTTCCAGCAGGTTCAGTACGAGATAGACTACTATACCGGCAATGAGTCCCAGCATGATGGCGCCGAAAGGTGACACCCAGTAACAGGGGCAGGTGATGGCGACGAGGCCGCCAAGAAAACCATTCGTTGTATAAGCCAGGTCGAATTTACCTTTTGTCTCACCGAACCAGAGGGCCAGGTACATGGCCGAGATACCTGCGGCGCAGGCAGCGAGGGTGGTGTTGGTAGCTACGCGGCCGATGCCCTGCATATCCACGGCGGAGAGGGTGCTGCCGGGGTTGAAGCCGTACCAGCCAAACCAGAGGATGAAACCACCTACAGCGGCTACGGTAAGGTTGTGCGGGGCGGGCATTCCTCCACCGTCACGTTTGAAGACACGACCGATACGTGGTCCGAGAACGATCGCACCAGCCAGGGAAACCATGCCACCGATGGTGTGTACGACGGTGGAGCCGGCAAAATCGCGGAAGCCTTGTCCGAGAGAGGGGAATAAATGATCTTTTGTTCCCATGAGCGCCAACGCGCCATCAGGTCCCCAGGCCCAGTGACCGATGATGGGATAGATGAAGCCTGTAACGCCGATGCTGTAAAGGATATCGCCACGGAAGCTGGTGCGTCCGATCATGGCGCCGGAGGTAACGGTAGACGTGGTGTCAGCAAAAGCGAACTGGAAGATCCAGTGTGCTAATATAGGAACACCTGTTCCTGCGTAAGTCTCCGGAACGTTTTGCAGGAAGAACCAGGGCTTGGCGTCTCCGCCGGCAAGGGCCCCACCGCCCCAACCGATAAAACCATTTCCCTGTCCGAACATAAACGCATAACCGATGGCCCAGAACAGGATACCGCAGATACAGGTATCGAAGATACATTCCATGAGTACGTTCACTGTTTCTCTTTTGCGGGCAAAACCTGCTTCCAGGAAAACAAAGCCCGGCTGCATTCCAAATACGAGGAATGCTGCAACGAGGGTCCAAATTGTATTTGCTGTATTGATCAATACAGTTTCATGGGGAGTCCAAGTAGGCGCCTGTGCATGAGCGGATGTTCCCGTGAGGATCGCTGGCAGGAATCCGATCGCCACCAGGACGATGAATAGTCCGATCATTTTTCCGGCGAACATGCCTCCGGCGATCCGCCATTTGTCGGCTTTTGTCAATTTGACCATGACGGGCGGATGATTGCCTCTTCCTCCCGGTACTAGCTTGTTAATTAGAAAATTGGTTACTCCCATTGCTTTTAGTTTTTGTTAATGAAGATTGTTTTTAGGTTGTTTGGTTAATCGGTTAATGGTCAGTTAGCCGGAATTTGTATGTATGGGTGTTAATCAATGAACAATGTTGCTAGAATGAATAGATGGCTGCCAATATGAAGCTTGCTTCTGATTTGGTATTGGTGCCGTCTTTCTTGGTCCAGAGTTCCTGACTACCGTGGTCAAGTCTGAACTCAGGAATAAAGGTGAAGCCATCTACTTTGAAAAGGGCCGAAAGGGTATTGGCAAATACCTTAGCACCTGCAGCGCCATCGACTGGGTGAAGCTTTACGCCGTCCTTATCGCTGAAGTACTCGCTGCGGAAGGTGAGGCCGAACCAGGGCTTGGGATCCAGGTTGAGATAGAGGGCTGTACCCCACCAGGTATGGCCTGCGTTGTAATTGTCAAGAGGCGAGCTGGATTTATTGACGGTACCGTTCAATCCCAGGCTGAAGATGCTGCTGGCTTTTGCGTTGATCACCAGGTCGTATTGGTGTACTTTGTTATCGGCGGTATCCCTACCTCCTACATAGTTGAGGAATAATTTAAAGTTGTCGCTGGGGGCGTAGCTATATTGGGCGATCATATTCTTATTACTCTGTCCGTTGGACTGTACGCTCCTGAAATCGGTAGGATTGGAGACTCCTATCATGATGCCGCTCTTGCCTACGGTAAAGTCAGCTCTTGCTCCTGTATGGGAGAAAGGTCCGTTGGTGAACATATAGGACATGCTGTAGTTGCGATTGGCATAGGCGTCGAGTACTTCATATCCTACATGGGTGGCCCAGGTACCGCCGGTGAGTTTCACCCAGGCGGCGGGTGAATAGCTGATATATAATTGTTTGATGGCCTGGACGACTCCATTGTCGTTATAGGCGAATTCCTGGGCACGGGGGCCAAAGCCCAGGTCGGCTACCATATCGAGTTTGGCTGTTTTGTGCTCCAGTTTGACGGTGGCCATTCCCAGTTTGATCTGGTCGTGCGAGTTGGTAAAGCTGGTATAGTTGGCGGGATCTGAATTGTTCTTATTGAAATTATAGCGATAATAAAAGTCTGCTGATCCGGTGATGGTCAAGGCTGGAGCTGGGGCAGGGGCCGGAGCGGCGGCTTTGGCGGTATCTGTTGTTGTTGTCTGGGCCCAGCCGGAAACGGAAAGGGCGGTTGCGATAAGTGAAAGAGAGATATTTCTTAGCATTACTGTTGGTTTTGGTTAAAAAAAGAGAAAACGGGTCGTAATGATTCAGGCGATAGGTTGTCTGTAACCGGGTGTCGGCTGAATTTTTCTTGGTTTTGGTTAAAATAATCCAGTCACTGCCTTGTGGGGAGGCAGTATTGGTATGGGTTGGAGATCATTGGATTTTAAACAGGCGATCTTTTTTTAAAAAACTGCGGGTCTTGCTACCGGAGATTTTCAAAATGAAAATCGACTTTTCACATTAAAAATATTCGTAAGTGATGTTTGTAATGCTAATATAGTTAAAGAATGAGGCTAATCATTAGAATTTATTATATAAAATAATTTATAATATGTTATGGTTAACGGTGTTAATTGGCTGTAATTAATTAATTGTTAATTAATTGTATGGATTTTTATATTTTCTTTATATTTCTAAATATCGAAGTTGTCAAAAAAAAGGAGGAAAATTTAGACCTTTATTTAATATTGGCAAGCTTTTGGGGAAGGGATGATTTTTTTTCAAAATGAAAATAGTGGGGGGGTAGCGCCTTTGGCGCTTGGGGGAAAGCGAAAGCCCGGAAGACGAGCTTCCGGGCTTTCGAATCTAATGATTTTATTGCTTTATAAGAGGGGCCATGAGGGGCCCTCTTATAAAGCAATGAGGCTCTGGTCCCTTCTTTCCAGGAGGGATTGGCCTACAAGATATTCATCGACTTTCCGGGCGCATTCCCGGCCTTCGCTGATGGCCCAGACTACCAGGGACTGTCCCCGGCGCATGTCTCCGGCGGTGAATACTTTGGCGATATTGGTCTGGTAGCTTTTTTCGTTGGCTTTTACGTTTCCTCTTTCGTCCAGCTCCACTCCCAATTCCTGCAGTAAACCTGCATGCTGGGGGTGAACAAAGCCCATGGCGAACAGGGCCAGCTCGCAGGGGATCTCTTTTTCGCTGCCCGGGACTTCTACGAATTGGGCAGCTCGTCCGTCTTCTGTCATTTTCCATTCCAGGGTGACGAGCTTCAGCCCTTTCAGATTACCTTTTCCATCGCCGATAAACTCTTTGGTCGCGACGGCCCAATGCCTTTCCACTCCTTCTTCATGGGAGGAAGATGTCTTTAAGGTCATGGGATAGGTAGGCCAGGGCATATAGTTTGTCCGGCCTTCCGGAGGTTTGGGTAATAATTCGAATTGGGTGACCGAACGGGCTTTGTGCCGGTTGGAAGTGCCTACGCAGTCACTGCCGGTATCACCGCCTCCGATGACCACCACATTTTTATCGGTAGCCATGAGCGCTTCTCCTTCCACGGCGAGGTTGCTGACCCTTTTATTCTGTTGTTTCAGGAAATCCATGGCAAAATGCACTCCTTTCAGTTCCCTTCCCGGAACGGGCAGGTCCCGGGGGATAGTAGAACCGCCTGCGAGTATGATCGCATGGTATTCCCGTAGCAAATCATTGATACTTACGTTGACTCCTACATTGGCATTGCATTTAAAGACGATGCCTTCCTCTTCCATCAACTTAATCCTTCTGGCTACCACCCATTTCTCCAGTTTGAAGTCGGGGATACCATAACGGAGCAATCCACCGGGCTCATCATCTCTTTCAAAGACGGTGACCGCATGACCGGCTGCATTCAATTGGTCGGCGGCGGCCAGTCCGGCAGGACCGGAGCCTACGATGGCTACTTTTTTACCGGTTTTCAGGGCGGGCTTGCGGGCTTTTACGAAGCCTTTATCAAAAGCTATTTCAATGATGTGCTTTTCAATTTCTTCGATGGCCACCGGCGGCTGGTTGATCCCCAGTACGCAACTGCTTTCGCAGGGAGCGGGGCAGATACGGCCGGTGAATTCCGGGAAATTATTGGTAGAAGTAAGGATCTCGTACGCTTCCTGCCAATGCTGACGATAAACGGCATCATTGAATTCGGGAATGACGTTTCCAAGGGGGCAGCCATGGTGACAGAAAGGAATACCGCAATTCATACAACGTGCGGCCTGGTGATTCAGATCCTGACCTGAGTAGCGGGATACAAATTCTTTGTAATCATTTTTCCTCTCCTGCACCGGGCGCTTGGAGGGTAATTCTCTGGTAAATTCCAGAAATCCGGTTGGTTTGCCCATGTCTCTTGCGATTCTGATTGTTTAATTTAAATGTCGGGGCCTGATCCCCTTTTTGAAATTTGATCGTTTCCTTTAGCAGGCCACAGAGAACAACGGAGTGGCTGAGTCACACATGAGAGCCGACTCCGCGTTCTCAAAAGTTTCCCGCAAAAAGCGGATTAGCGGATTGTTCTCTGTGGCCTGCCTGATGATCAGGAACGAACGGTCTGTTTATGACTTCTTTCCAGTAGAACTTTTTTATAGTCCTTCGGAAATACTTTTACGAAATTTTTCAGTTGATTCTCAAAGTCGTCCAGTACGAATTTAGCTACGGTGCTGGCGGTATAGGCGTAATGGCGCTGGATCATGTCCTTCAGCTCCGCAATGTCTTCCCGGCCTACCGGATCCAGGTCGACCATTTCCTGGTTGCAGAGCGCAGGGAACTGTCCTCTTACATCGTATACATAGGCGATGCCACCGCTCATTCCCGCTGCAAAGTTGCGGCCTGTATCCCCCAGGATCACCACTCTTCCTCCTGTCATGTATTCGCATCCATGGTCGCCGACGCCTTCTACTACTGCCTTTACGCCCGAGTTACGAACGGCGAATCTTTCTCCTGCTTTTCCCCGGATGAAGGACTCTCCGGAAGTGGCGCCATAGAAGGCGACATTCCCGATAATGCTGTTTTCTTCCGGGATAAAGCCTGCATTCTGTGAAGGATAGACGGTCAACCGGGCGCCGGACAAGCCTTTGCCGAAATAGTCGTTGGCATCTCCTTCCAGTTCCAGGGTCACTCCGTTGGTATTGAAGGCGCCGAAGCTCTGACCTGCCGTACCGGTGAATTTAAAATGAATGGTGTCTTCGGGCAAGCCGGCGGACTTGTATAGTTTAGAGATCTCGTTCGATAAGATCGTGCCCGCTGTTCTGTCCGTATTTTTAATATTGAAAGCTGCGAATACTTTCTGCTGATGCTCCAGGGCAGGTGCGGCGGCTTCCAATAATTTCCAGTCCAATACATCGGCCAGGCCGTGGTCCTGCTCTTCCATTTTGTGAAGACCGGTATACAGGGAGGCGGGCTCTTTGTAAATGATGGGAGAAAGATCCAGCTTGCTGTATTTCCAGTGCCGGATATCCTCTCTCACTTCCAGGCAATCTACCTGGCCCACCATTTCGTTGATGGTGCGGAATCCCAGTTCGGCCATGATCTCCCGGAGTTCCTGGGTGAGGAACTTGAAGAAGTTCACCACATGGTCTGCGTCGCCGGTAAAGCGTTTGCGCAATTCAGGATCCTGGGTGGCTACGCCTACGGGGCAGGTGTTGAGATGGCATTTGCGCATCAGGATACAACCTTCCACGACCAGGGCCGTTGTAGCAAGGCCCCATTCTTCGGCGCCCAGCAGGGTGGCGACGGCGATGTCCCGGCCGGTTTTTAGCTGTCCATCTGTCTGGAGCACGACCCGGCTGCGTAATTTATTTTTGACGAGGGTCTGATGGGATTCAGCCAGGCCGAGTTCCCAGGGCAGTCCTGCGTGTTTGATCGAGCTGATCGGTGAAGCTCCTGTACCGCCATCGTGACCGGCGATCAGGATCACATCCGACTTGGCTTTGGCCACGCCGGCTGCGATGGTGCCTACACCGGCTTTTGATACCAGCTTGACACTGATCCGGGCGGCGCGATTGGCATTTTTCAGATCGAAGATCAGTTGCGCCAGATCTTCGATAGAATAAATATCGTGATGGGGCGGGGGAGAGATGAGTCCCACGCCGGGGGTGGAGTGACGTACTTTCCCGATCCATTCATCCACCTTATGTCCCGGTAACTGGCCGCCTTCTCCGGGCTTGGCTCCCTGCGCCATTTTGATCTGGAGTTCGTCGGCCATGGTCAGGTAGTGGCTGGTAACCCCGAAGCGGGCGGATGCTACCTGTTTGATAGCAGAGCGCATGGAGTCTCCGTTTGGCAGGGGTTCATAGCGCATTTCATCTTCCCCTCCTTCTCCGGTATTGCTCTTTCCTCCCAGGCGGTTCATCGCGATCGCCAGGGTGGAGTGGGCTTCGTGTGAAATCGAACCGAAGGACATGGCGCCAGTGGCAAACCTCCGGTAGATGCTTTCTGCCGGCTCTACTTCATCGATGGAAATAGAGGGGCGGTTGCGTTTGAAAGCGAGCAGGCTTCTCAGCGTAGCGGCCTTTTCACTCTGGTCGTTCACCACCTTCGAATATTTTTTGAACGTGTTGTAGTCGTTCATCCGGGTGGAATATTGTAACAGGTGTACGCTGGCAGGATTGAAGAGGTGGAATTCTCCTTTACGTTTCCACTGGTAGATGCCGCCTACCGGGAGCCGTTCTATGGGAACGTCCTTGCGGCTGAAGGCAAAGAAGTGTTTGGCCAGTGTCTCCTTGGCGATCTCATCCAGTCCCATTCCTTCGATACGGGAGGTGGCGCCGGTGAAGTATTTGTCTACCACCGTTCTGTTAAGACCTATGATCTCGAAGATCTGGGCTCCCTGGTAGGACTGCAGGGTGGATATTCCCATTTTCGAGAATACTTTCAGCAATCCGTCGCAGACGGCTTTGATATAGTTCTTCTTTAGTTGTTCGGCGTCGAGCTCTGTCTCCAGCTTATCCGTCAGCTTCATGTCGCGGATGGTGGAGAGGGCCAGGTAGGGGTTGATAGCAGTTGCGCCAAACCCGATCAGGCAGGCAAAATGATGGACTTCCCATACGTCGCCTGCTTCTACGATGATACCGACCTGTCCGCGATAGCCTTTGCGGATAAGGTGGTGATGAACGGCGGCGGTCGCCAGCAGGGAGGGGATGGGGGCATGGTCGGAGTCGATGGCCCGGTCCGTTAAGATCAGCACTTCGAATCCGTCATCTACGGCGTCTACTGCATAGCGGCAGAGACGATCGAGTCCCGCCTGTAAAGATCCCGGTTTGCCATCAGCCCTGAAATAGGTCTGCAGGGTCTTGGCCTGGAAGACGCCGGTGTCGATGCTCCGGATCTTTTCCAGCTCATGATTGCTGAGGACGGGGTGTTTGAGGGCTACGCTATGGCAGGCCAGGGGATCTTCTTCCAGCAGGTTGGAATTACCGCCGGCAAAAGTTGCCAGGGACATCACCAGTCGTTCCCGGATGGGATCGATGGGCGGGTTGGTCACCTGGGCAAAGAGTTGTTTGAAATAGCTACTGAGATGCTGGGGCTGGTCGCTCAATACGGCCAGGGGTACATCGGTGCCCATAGAGCCGAGGGGTTCTTTGCCATCAATGGCCATGGGTGCGATGAGGGTATCCAGGTCTTCGGTCGAGTAGCCGAATGCTTTTTGGTATTTGAAGATCTGATCGTGTTCGAGGTGGGTGAACAGGACCCTGGGCTCGGGTAATTCTTCCAGCCGGATCTTGTATTTATTCAGCCATTCTGCGTAGGGCTTCTGTGAGCAGATGGCGCCTTTCAGTTCATCATCGCTGATGATCCTTTCCTGCTCCAGGTCTACTACGAACATTTTGCCGGGCTGCAGTCTTCCTTTTTCTTTGATCAGTCTGGGATCGACGGGCAGCACGCCGGTCTCGGAGGCCATGATGACCCTGTCGTCCGTGGTGACGCAATACCGGGACGGGCGTAAGCCATTTCTGTCCAGGGTGGCGCCGATGATCTTTCCGTCCGTGAAGGAGATGGAGGCGGGACCATCCCAGGGCTCCATGATGGAGGCATGGAATTCGTAAAAAGATTTTTTTACGGGGTCCATTTGTTCGTTGCCGTCCCAGGCTTCCGGGATCAGCATCATCATTACGTGCGGCAGAGAGCGGCCACAGAGCGTAAGCAGCTCGATGACATTATCCAGGCAGGCTGAGTCCGATTGTCCCTGTGTGATGATCGGCAACAGCATATCCATTTCTTCCTTGGTAAAGTAAGGCGTGGTGAATGCTTTCTCACCGGTCTTCAACCAGTTCAGGTTGCCTTGCAGCGTATTGATCTCTCCGTTATGTGCGATGTAGCGGAAGGGCTGGGCCAGTTTCCAGGACGGGAAAGTGTTGGTGGCAAAACGGGAGTGGATCAGGCCAAAGGCAGAGACCACTCTTTTATTGCTAAGGTCCGGGAAATAGTTTCTCACCTGACCGCTGGTCAGTTGTCCCTTATAGATGACCGTTTTATACGAGAGGGATGCTACATAAAAACCGATCGCATCTTTTTTAATGGTATTGTTGATGGTATGGCTGGCGTAGTTACGGAGAAGGAATAGTTTCCTTTCGAAGTCATCGGGCTGCTTGATATGATCGGGGCAGGCGATGAATACCTGTTCCATTTCCGGTTCTACGGAAAGGGCCGTTGGTCCGATCCCTTCCGGATTTACCGGTACTTTCCGGTAGCCCAGGATCTCGAGTCCCAACTTCTCGGCCGAGCGGGAAAAGATATCGCGGCATTCTTCTTTCAGGCGTATGTCGCGGGGAAAGAAGAGCATGCCCACGCCGTATTTACTATAGGCGGGCAGATGAATGCCCAGCTTGACGCATTCGTCAAAAAAGAATTCATGAGGTGTCTGGATCATGAGCCCTGCTCCATCACCTGTATTATTCTCACAACCGCAGGCCCCGCGATGTTCCATGTTCTCAAGGATCGTCAATGCATCTGAAACGATCTGGTGTGATTTGTTGCTTTTAATATTCGCAACGAAACCGATACCACACGCGTCGCGTTCAAATTCAGGGGCGTATAATCCGTTACTTACCATATTCAATTAGTAGATTAGACTTTTTTCAATTTTTACACGCAATCTTAGATTATATTCTAAGTTCTATAGCAAGCAACCCAATAAAATTACATAAAAATTCAGAGTTAATTAAATTTTTATTAATTATAGTTTATTCACAGGGGTTTAAGGACTTATCCACACATTTAACCGGGTGGGTCGGGGGAAAAACCTCATCAAACCAGGTAGCTGAACAGGGTGTCATTCTTGTTGAGTTCCGTATAGGTGATCTGGTATTTTTCCAGGTTGATCAGTAATGCCTGATAGTCTTCTTTTGCCCGCAATTCGATGCCTACCAGGGCATGGCCTGTTTCCTTATTGTGCTTTTGCATGTATTCAAAGCGGGTGATATCGTCTCCGGGTCCCAGGACATGATTGAGAAATTCCCGCAGGGCTCCGGGGCGTTGGGCAAAGCGGATGAGGAAATAGTGCTTTAATCCTTCGTATTGAAGGGAGCGCTCTTTTATTTCCTGCATGCGGTCGATATCGTTGTTGCTGCCGCTGACGATGCAAACGACGGTTTTTCCTTTGATGGCTTCGGCATAATCGTCCAGGGCTGCGATGCTCAGGGCGCCGGCCGGCTCGACTACGATGGCGTCTTCATTGTAGAGTTTGAGGATGGTAGAGCATACTTTTCCTTCGGGCACGAGGTGCATGTCATCCAGCACTTCCCGGCAGATACGGAAGGTGAGGTCGCCCACCCTTTTCACGGCGGCGCCGTCCACAAAGCGTTCGATGCTGTCCAGGGTCACCGGGTGTCCGGCTTTCAGGGCTTCCAGCATGGAGGGGGCGCCTTCGGGCTCCAGGCCGATGATCTTTGTGTTGGGGGATTCTGTCTTGAAATAGCTACCGGCTCCGGAGGCCAGTCCGCCGCCACCGATGGGTGCGAACAGGTAGTCGATTTCGGGTAAATCTTCCAGGATCTCTACAGCTACGGTGCCTTGTCCTTCGATGATCCGGGGATCGTCAAAGGGGGGGATAAAGGTCATTTTATTCTCTTCCGTGAATTGCCTGGCTGCTATGGCGCAATCATCGAAGGTGTCGCCGGTGAGGACGATCTCTATTTTGTCTTCCCCGAACATTTTGGTCTGGTTGACCTTCTGCCTGGGGGTGATGATGGGCATGAATACGACTCCTTTCACTCCCAGTTTGCGGCAGGAGTAGGCAAAGCCCTGGGCATGATTGCCTGCGCTGGCGCATACCACTCCGTTTTTCAATTGTTCGGGCGGTAAAGACACCATCATATTATAGGCTCCTCTCAATTTATAGGAGCGGACTATCTGCAGGTCTTCCCGTTTTAAGAAGACCCGGCAGCCGTATTTCCGGGAGAGGTTGTGATTAAAGGTGAGGGGTGTCCGGTTGACCACCTTTTTCAATCGCTCTGCGGCTTTGAGGAAATCCAGGCCCAGTTCCTGCGCGATGGAAGAATGTGGCTGCCTGGCGCCCTCCCCTTTCTGGGGGAGGGGCCATGCGACCGGAGATATAGTTATACTTTCAGACATTTATGTTTTTTTAGCGCAGAAAAAATGCGGGCATTTTTTCCTGGCGGGTCTAATGATGAGCCTTCGGCCGAGACAGTTGTGCTGTCTCCTGGGGAGCGGGCTGGTTCTCGGGGCGAAGACTTCTAACGGTCTTGCCTGCCTGCCACAATTCGCTTTCCCGTAATTCCCTCAATTCGGCATCCAGCTTTTCGCGATAATCGGGCTGGCTGTTGGAATCGATGGAGCGTTGGGATTCTTTACCGGCTGCTACGCTTTCGTACAGTTCTGTAAATACGGGCAGGGTAGCGTCGCGGAATTTTTTCCACCAGTCCAGGGCGCCTCTTTGGGCTGTAGTGGAGCAATTGGCATACATCCAGTCCATGCCGTTCTCTGCTACCAGCGGCATCAGGGATTGGGTCAGTTCTTCTACCGTCTCATTGAATGCCTCGGAAGGGGTGTGTCCTTTTTTGCGCAGTACTTCGTACTGGGCGGCGAAGATCCCTTGTATGGCTCCCATCAGCGTGCCTCTTTCTCCGGTGAGATCGCTGAATACTTCTTTACGGAAATCCGTTTCGAATAAGTATCCGCTACCAACGGCGATACCCAGGGAGATGCAGCGTTCTTTTGCTTTGCCGGTGGCATCCTGGAAAATGGCGTAGCTGCTGTTGAGTCCGCGGCCCTGCAGGAACATTCTTCTCAGGGAAGTTCCGCTACCTTTCGGAGCTACCAGGAATACGTCCACGTCTTTGGGAGGAACGATGCCGGTCTGCTCGTTGAAGGTGATGCCGAAGCCGTGGGAGAAATAGAGGGCTTTGCCGGCTGTCAGATGTCGCTTAACAGTGGGCCACAATTGGATCTGGGCAGCATCGCTCAATAAATAGCAAATAATCGTGCCTTTCTGCAGGGCTTCTTCAATATCGAACAAGGTGGTGCCGGGAACGAATCCGTCGCGGACGGCCTTATCCCAGGACTTGGAATTCTTGCGTTGACCAATAATGACGTTGATGCCATTATCTTTCTGATTCAGCGATTGGCCCGGGCCCTGAACACCATAGCCGATGACAGCTACTACTTCATTTTTCAATACCTGCTGTGCTTTGGCGAGGGGAAATTCTTCCCTTGTTACTACATTTTCTTCTACGCCGCCGAAATTTAATTTTGCCATGATCGATTGTTTATTTTGAATTTTAAATTTTGCCTATTGAATGGAGGGACGATTACATCGTGAATACTTCTCCCTGTTGGTTCAGGAATTCATTTTCAACGAGCTCTTCGCCGGGCTCTGTCAGTTCGAATTCTTTCAGTTTTTCGTGGAAGCCCTTGCTACCCTTGATGATGGCTACCCGGGCGCTGCGAACGAATTCGATCAGCCCATAGGGTTCCAGTACTTCCACGAGTTTGTCCGTTTCCTCCCTTTGGCCGGTTGTCTCGAATACGGTATAGTCTTTGCGGATCACTACGGCGCGGGCGCCATATTCCCTCAGCAGTCTTTCCACTTTTACTTTTTCGGCGATCTCGTCGGTGGATACTTTGTACAAGGCCATTTCCTGCCAGATGATCTCTTCGTTGGTGTTGTAGTAGGCTTTTAGGATCTCCACCTGTTTTTCGATCTGGCGGCAGAGCTTTCTCACCACATCTTCCGTTTCATTGATGACGATGGTGAAGCGATGGATGCCTTCAACTTCCGAAGGGGAGGTGTTGAGGCTTTCGATGTTGATCTTCCGCCGGGAGAAGATGATGGCGATGCGGTTGATCAGGCCGATCTGGTTCTCCGTGTACACCGTGATGGTATATTCTTGTTTCATTTTCGAGCTACAAGCTGCAAGCGGTTAGCTTCAAGCTTGATTTTTTTAAAGTTTAAAATATGTTTAAGTGTCTGGCTTGCAGCTCGAAGCTTGTGGCTTGATGCTGTCCCGGCTTGCCGCTACTACTTAAGCCTGATCTCGCTGACGCTGCATCCCTGGGGCACCATCGGGAATACATTGTTCTCTTTTCCTACGAATACTTCCAGTAAATAGGAGCCTTTGTGATCGAGCATGGTCTTTACGGCTTTTTTCAGGTCTTCTCTTTCTGAGATGCTCTGTCCGGCTATGCCATAACCTTTGGCTACCATTACAAAATCGGGGCTGGCGATGTCTACGAAGGAATAGCGTTTGTCGTTGAACAATTGCTGCCATTGGCGGACCATCCCCAGGAAGCGGTTGTTCAGGATCAGGATCTTTACATCGATCTCACACTGCATGATCGTTCCCAGTTCCTGCAGGGTCATCTGGAAGCCTCCATCACCGATGATGGCGACCACGGTCCTGTCGGGGGCTCCGAATTTGGCGCCGATGGCTGCGGGCAGTCCGAATCCCATCGTGCCCAATCCGCCGGAGGTGACATTGCTGCGGGACTGGTTGAATGCTGCATAGCGGCAGGCTACCATCTGGTGCTGGCCTACATCGGTGACGATGATGGCGTTGCCCGCGGTGAGCTCATTCAGTGTTTTGATCACTTCTCCCATGGTCATTTCCTTGCTGGCGGGATTCAGTTCTTCCTGTATGACGGCGGCTACTTCTTCCTTATAATAGTCTTTGAATTTCTGCAACCATTCGGAGTGGGTCCTGCGTTCCACTGCTTCTGTCAGCAGGGGCAGGGTCTCTTTACAGTCGCCCCATACGCCTACGGTTGCCTTTACGTTCTTGTCGATCTCTGCCGGGTCGATATCCAGGTGGATGACTTTGGCTTGTTTGGCATATTTATCCAGGCGGCCGGTGACGCGGTCGTCGAATCGCATACCCACGGCGATGAGGACATCACAATCATTGGTGAGTACATTGGGGCCATAGTTGCCGTGCATACCCAGCATGCCTACGTTGAGGGGGTGATCGGTAGACAGGGCGCTGAGACCCAGGATGGTCCAGGCAGCGGGGATGCCGCTCTTTTCGACAAAGGCCTGGAATTCTTTTTCGGCTTCTCCCAGGATGACGCCCTGGCCGAATAATATAAAGGGTCTTTTTGCTTCATTGATCAGTTTGGCCGCCTGTGCGATATATTCTTTACGAACGATAGGTTTGGGGCGATAGCTGCGTACGTGTTCACAGGGGGTATATCCTTCGTAGTTGAATTTCTGGATCTGGGCATTCTTGGTGATATCGATCAGCACCGGTCCGGGCCGGCCGCTTCTGGCGATATAAAATGCTTTTGCCAGGACGGAGGGGATCTCCGTGGCGTCCGTTACCTGGTAATTCCATTTGGTGACGGGGGTGGTGATGTTGATCACATCTGTTTCCTGGAAGGCGTCTGTACCCAGGAGATGGGCAAATACCTGGCCGGTGATGGCTACCAGGGGGGTGCTGTCGATCATGGCATCTGCTAAGCCTGTTACGAGGTTGGTCGCTCCAGGTCCGCTGGTGGCGAAGACAACGCCTACTTTTCCGGAGGTCCGGGCGAATCCTTGTGCGGCGTGGATGCCTCCCTGTTCGTGACGGACGAGGATGTGCTTCAACTTGTCCTGGTAATCATAGAGGGCGTCGTAAATGGGCATGATGGCGCCGCCGGGATAGCCGAAGATGGTGTCGGCGCCTTCGGCGATGAAGGCTTCGAGTACGGCGGCGGAGCCGCTCAACTCGCGCACCACCTTAGGGGCTCCTTTTGCGGAGGGGGCGCCTGCGGCTTTGGGCTTTGACTGGGTGGCTTCGAGAGTTGATGTTGCGTTGCTCATAAAATGATTATTATAATTAAAATGTTATAGTTCGTCTGTTACGCATCCTTCTGCGGCGTTCTTCACCTGCCGGGCATATTTGAACAGCAGTCCTTTTGTCGCTTTCAGGGGCGGTTGTTTCCAGGCAGCTTTTCGTTTTGCGAGTTCTGCCTGGTCTACTTTCAGGGTGATGGTATTTTTTGTTGCGTCCAATTCTATGGTGTCGCCGTCTTGCACGATGGCGATCATGCCTCCTTCGAAGGCTTCCGGGGTGATGTGACCTACCACGAAGCCATGTGTGCCGCCGCTGAACCGTCCATCGGTGATAAGGGCGATACTTTTACCAAGACCTGCGCCGATAAGGGCCGAAGTGGGCTTGAGCATTTCCGGCATTCCCGGGGCTCCTTTGGGGCCGACGTGGCGGATGACGACGACATCCCCTGCTTTTATCTTCCCGGAGTTGATGCCATTGATCAGTTCATGTTCGCCGTCGAAGACTCTTGCGGGGCCTTCGAACCGTTCTCCTTCTTTGCCGCTGATCTTGGCTACGCTGCCGCCTTTGGCGAGGTTGCCATACAATATCTGTAAATGTCCTGTCGCTTTGATGGGCGTCTCCAAGGGCAGGATGATCTTTTGTTTGTCGAAGTCGAGGTCGGGTACGGAGGCGAGATTTTCTGCCATTGTCTTACCGGTGACGGTGAGGCAATTTCCGTGGAGCAAACCTTTCTGCAGGAGGTATTTCATCACGGCGGGGATACCTCCGTGTTCGTGCAGGTCCTGCATGAGGTATTTACCGCTGGGCTTGAAATCCGCCAGTACGGGGATCTTATCGCTGATGGCCTGGAAATCGTCCTGGGTGAGGGGCACGTCTACGCTCCTTGCCATGGCGATCAGGTGCAATACGGCATTGGTGCTTCCGCCGAGGATCATGATGACGGTGATGGCATTTTCAAAAGCCTCGCGGGTCATGATGTCTTTGGGCTTGATGTCTTTTTCCAGGAGGATGCGGATGGCTGCACCGGCGGCCAGGCATTCTTTCTTTTTTTCTTCACTAAGGGCCGGATTGGAGGAGGAGTAGGGAAGGCTCATTCCCAGGGCCTCGATGGCTGCGGCCATGGTGTTAGCGGTATACATTCCTCCGCAGGCGCCTGCGCCGGGGCAGGAGTTCATGACGATCCCTTTGAAGTCTGCATCATCCAGTTTGCCGGCGATCTTTTGTCCCAGGGCTTCGAAGGCGGAAACGATATTGAGGTCCTGTCCTTTATAGTGTCCCGGGGCGATGGTGCCGCCGTAGACCATGATGGAGGGGCGGTTGAGGCGTCCCATGGCTATCAGCGAGCCGGGCATGTTCTTATCGCAACCGGGCAGGGCGATCAGTCCATCATAATATTGTGCGCCACATACTGCTTCGATGGAGTCGGCGATAATATCGCGGCTTACCAGTGAATAGCGCATGCCATCGGTGCCATTGCTCATGCCGTCGCTCACGCCGATGGTATTGAAGATAAGTCCCACTAATTCCGTATCCCATATTCCCTGTTTTACCAGTTTGGCCAGGTCGTTCAGGTGCATGTTGCAGGTATTGCCGTCATAGCCCATGCTGGCGACGCCTACCTGTGCTTTTTTCAGGTCTTCGTCTGTCAGTCCGATGCCGTATAACATGGCCTGTGCGGCAGGTTGTGTGATGTCCTGGGTGAGCGTCTTGCTGTATTTGTTCAGTTCCATTGCTTAGAGATCGTTAGTTAGTTGTCGTGATGATTTATACTATACTGTTTCCAATTGCTGTTGTTTTTCTACTACTCTGTCTTTATAAGCCTGCTGGATTTGCCGGCTGAGGGAATCTTTCCAGGATAATCGGAAGGGTATACCATCCAGGGATTCCCAGCCAATTACTTCTGCGGCTGTTCCGCAGAAGAAGGCGGCATCTGCTCCTGCCAGCTCCTGCGTCGTGAATAATTTTTCCTCCACGGGGATGCCCAGTTCTCCGCAGATCTCCAGGACGGTGGCGCGGGTAATACCCGGCAGGATATTTCCGGTGGAGGGGGTAAATAATTTACCCGCTTTTTCAAAGAATACGTTTGCTCCCGGGCCTTCAGCTACGTTGCCATTCATGTCGGTCAGCAGCGCCTCATCATATCCGTTGGCCTTTGCTTCCTGGCTGGCCAGTATGGAATTCACGTAATGACCGGAAGCTTTTGCCTCTATCTTAAACCCTTTTGGATTGGGGCGTTGAAAAGAGGAGGTCATGACCTTTAATAATTTGTCACCCAGGAAGGGAGCCATCTCCCATGTCTGGATCGTGATATGGGATTCGCTGTTCCTGTTAAAGCTCATATTGGCGGGTGCATAGACCAGGGGGCGGATATAGGCATCCTGGAGGTTGTTCTTTTCCAATACTTCATAGGTAATACGGGTCAGTTCGCTGCTGTCATGATCATAGGGCATATTCATGGCCAGGGCGGAACGCCGGAGCCGGTCGTAGTGCTCGGTTGCTTTGAAGATCCTTGTCTCCCCGCTGATGGTGCGGTAAGCGCGGATGCCTTCAAAGACGGCGTAGCCGTAGTGTAGTGACTGACCGTACAGGTCTGTCACTGTTTCCGAAGCTTTTTTAAATTCTCCGTCAAGCCAGAGAATGGTATTTGTGTTATAATATGCCATGAGCGATTGTTTTTAAGTATATGGGTAAAAAAAAGCGACCCGCCTCTTGGGAGGCGGGTCGCTGGTATCTTTTATTTAGTATTTTTAAATTACCACCCTCCTCCCTGACCCGCAGGAATAATAATGACCACCACCACAATAATAATTATTGCGGTAATCCGGGTGACCATATTTACACTGCGTAGATTCATGAAGGATGTTTCTTACCACGAATATACTTCCGCCATCTGAATAAACAAAGAACTATTTTGAAAAGGGCGCAAACTTTTTTGCGTCCAGGTGATCTTATATGATCGTCGACTTCCTCAATTCGATATTTCCTTTATGTACGTCCCCGGGTATTTTACCGCCCACGTAATCGCTGATGAGTTCGCCGATGGTAGTGGTGAAATAAAAATTGATCGGGTCTATATCTTTTGTAACGAATCCGTTCTGGAGTGTCCAGTTCGCGGCTTCTCTTATTTTGTCTGCTTCTTTATGCAATCCGAAATGGTCCAGCAGCATGGCTGCGGACAAAATGCTGCCCAGGGGGTTAGCGATATCTTTTCCTGCTGCCTGGGGATAAGAGCCATGGATCGGTTCGAACAGGGCGGCGCCTTTGCCGATGGAGGCGGAGGGCAGCAGTCCCAGGGAGCCGCTGATCACGCTGGCCTCATCGCTGAGGATATCCCCGAACATGTTCTCGGTTAGGATCACGTCGAATTGTTTGGGGTTCAGGATGATCTGCATGGCGGCGTTGTCTACGAACAGGAAGTCGACTTTTACATCGCTGTACTGGGGGGCGATCTCCTGAACGACTTTTCTCCAGAGCCGGGAGGTTTCCAGGACGTTGGCTTTGTCGACGAGGGTGAGTTTTTTTCTTCTTTGCTGCGCCTTCTGGAAGGCGAGATGGGCAATGCGTTCGATCTCTTCGCGGGTATAGACGCAGTCATCGGAGGCTTGTGTGCCTTCGGCGTTGATCTCTTTTTTACCGAAATAGATACCTCCTGTCAACTCGCGGAAGATGATGAAGTCCACGTGCTCCAGGATCTTGGCTTTCAGGGGGGACAGGTGTTGCAGGGCCGGATAGGTGATCACCGGACGTATATTGGCAAACAATTGCAGCGACTTTCTTAGTTTGAGCAATCCCTGTTCAGGCCTTACTTTGGCGGTGGGGTCATTATCGTATTTGGGATGACCGATGGCTCCGAACAGGATAGCGTCGCTGTTCAGGGCGGCTTCGATCGTTTCGTCCGGGAGGGGGTTGCCGGTTTTATCGATGGCGTCGGCGCCCATCAGGCAGTATTTGTAGGTGAATTCATGACCGCCTTGTTCGGCTATGGAATTCAGCACTTTGATAGCCTGTCGGGTCACTTCGGGGCCGATCCCGTCACCTTCTATAACAACAATGTTCTTTTGCATACAAAAATAAGATTTGGGGTATGGGTTTTTATGAATGTGTCTTTTCGAAAGTTTCTATTTCTGTCCGGATGCTGAGCAGGTAGTCGATGTCGTCATAACCGTTCAGCAAACAGGTTTTTTTATAATTATTGATCTCGAATGTCTCTTTTTCGGCGGTCCCAGGCTTTGCCTGGCCATTGTTAAGGAGCGTGATGGTCTGTGCTTCCAGGTTGACCTCCATTTTTGTCGCCGGATCTTTTTCTACTGCTGCAAAGATCTTCTGAAGGAATTCGTCGCTGACGGTGACCGGCAGGAGAAAATTGTTCAGGGAATTGTTCTTAAAGATATCTGCGAAAAAGCTGCTGACCACTACGTCGAAGCCGGCGTCCTTGATAGCCCAGGCGGCATGTTCGCGGCTGGAGCCGCAGCCGAAGTTCTTTCCTGCCACCAGGATCTTTCCGGTGTAGGTGGGATCATTCAGTACGAAATCTTTTTTGGGTTGTCCGTTGCTTTCATAGCGCCAGTCCCGGAAGAGGTTCTCTCCGAATCCGTCCCTGCTGGTAGCTTTTAAGAAGCGGGCGGGGATGATCTGGTCGGTATCTACGTTCTCCCGGTTGAGGGGGACCGCAGTGGAAGTGATCTTATTTATTGCTTTTGCGTTCATTCGTTTTTTTGTTATAGGTATTCTCTTACGTCTGTTACTTCCCCGGTGATGGCTGCTACGGCGGCCGTGAGCGGGCTGGCAAGGAGTGTCCTGGCGTTGGGTCCCTGTCTTCCTTCGAAATTCCGGTTGGAAGTGGAAATACAGTATTTACCGGCAGGGATCTTATCTTCATTCATACCCAGGCAGGCGGAGCAGCCGGGCTGACGGAGCAGGAAGCCTGCTTCCGAGAAGATCTTGTCGATGCCTTCTTCGATGGCTTGTCGCTCCACCTGTTTGCTGCCCGGAACGATCCAGACTTCCACGTTGTCGGCTTTCTTCCTGCCTTTTACGAAGGAGGCTACCAGGCGAAGGTCTTCGATGCGGGAGTTGGTGCAGCTACCTATGAATACGTAGTCTACTTTTCTTCCTTTTATGGGGGTGCCGGCCTGTAGTCCCATATAGGTCAGGGCTTTTCTGTAGGAAGACTTTTCTTTTTCGTCGATGGATGATTCTGCCGGAACGATGCCGGTAACGCTGATGCCCATGCCGGGGTTGGTGCCGTAAGTGATCATCGGGCCGATGTCGGCGGCATCGATGTTGATCTCTTTATCGAATTTCGCGTCTTTGTCGGAATACAGCTCTTTCCATTCAGCAAGTTTCTTATCCCAATCTGTTCCTTTGGGGGCGAACTCCCTTCCTTTGAGGTATTCGAAGGTGGTTTCATCGGGGGCGATCATTCCGCCGCGGGCGCCCATTTCGATGCTCATATTGCAGATGGTCATTCTGCCTTCCATGGACAGGTTGCGGATAGCGGAACCGGCGTATTCTACAAAATAACCGGTAGCTCCGCTGGCGGAGATTTCTGCGATAATGTAGAGGATGATGTCTTTGGAGAGTACGCCTTTGTTGAGTTCTCCTTCGACATTGATCCGCATCAGCTTGGGTTTGCTCTGCAACAGGCATTGGGTGGCCATGACCATTTCGACTTCGCTGGTGCCTATTCCAAATGCGATAGCGCCAAACGCGCCGTGCGTGGAAGTGTGGCTATCGCCGCACACGATGGTCATGCCGGGCTGGGTGATGCCTAATTCCGGTCCTATAACATGCACGATGCCCTGGTAGGGATGACCAAGGCCGTATAATTCGACTCCGTATTTCTTACAATTTTCTATCAGTTTCTGCACCTGGAACCTGGACAGTTCGTCTTTGATGGGGAGGTGCTGGTCGAGGGTAGGGACGTTATGATCTGCTGTGGCGACGATCTGTTTGGGGCGGAATACCTGCATGCCCCGGTTCTCAAGGCCTTTGAATGCCTGGGGGCTGGTCACTTCGTGGATGAAATGCCGGTCAATGTATAAGACGGAAGGTCCGCCGTCAATGGTCTTGACGACGTGGCGGTCCCAGATCTTTTCAAATAGTGTTTTTGCCATAATTATTTTAAGCTGTTATTACTATGCTGTGACGCTGGTTTTTAAGTATGCTTTTGCCAGGTGATGGAGGTCTTCTTCGACGATTTCCTTTTTTGTATCTGCCACCTGCAGGAATCTTTCATAGAGTACATCGATATCATTGCGATCGAATGAGTAGCCGACTTTCTGGAAACGGAAAGCCAGGGCGCTTCGGCCGCTGCGGGCGGTGAGGACGATCCTGGATTCTTCGGCGCCTACTTCCTGTGGGTTGATGATCTCATAGGTGGAGGCGTCTTTCAGGAATCCATCCTGGTGGATACCGGAAGAATGGGAGAAGGCGTTGGCTCCTACGATTGCCTTATTAGGCTGTACGGGCATACGCATGGTATCGGATACCAGGCGGCTAATGGGATTCAGGTGTTCTGCCTGGATGCCGGTATAAAAGCCCAGTTGTTTGTGTTGTTTGATCACCATTACTACTTCTTCCAGGGAGGTATTTCCGGCGCGTTCGCCCAGTCCGTTAATGGTGCATTCGATCTGCCGGGCGCCGTTCTGGATACCGGCAATGGAATTGGCCGTTGCCAGGCCGAGGTCGTTGTGGCAATGGCAGGAAATGACGGCTTTGTCGATATTTTTTACGTTGTTCACCAGGTAGGCGATCTTTTCACCATATTGGTGAGGAAGGCAATAGCCGGTGGTGTCGGGGATGTTGACGACGGTAGCGCCGGCGGCGATGACGGCTTCGATGACGCGGGCGAGGTATTCGTTGTCGGTACGGCCGGCGTCTTCGGCGTAGAATTCGACGTCGTCGACGAAGTTTTTAGCCCATTTTACGGCTTGGGTTGCCCTGACTATGATTTCTTCCCGGGTGGAATTAAATTTGCTTTTGATATGAAAATCGGAGGTACCGATGCCGGTATGTATGCGGGGGCGTTTTGCGTGTTTAATGGCCTGGGCGGCCACTTCGATATCCTTTTGTACGGCCCGGCTAAGGGCGCATACGGTTGCATTTTTGATGATCTTTGAGATCTCTTCCACCGAATGGAAGTCGCCCGGGCTGGAGATCGGGAAGCCGGCTTCCAGGATATCCACTCCCAGGGCTTCCAGTTGCACGGCCAATTCGACTTTTTCTTTCGTGTTGAGCTTGCAACCCGGAACCTGCTCTCCATCCCGGAGTGTGGTATCAAAAATGAAGATTTTTTTGTCGGACATAGAATTTTTTAAAAATTTTTTAATTGGACTCATCCCGAAATTAACTTTGTTTAGTTTCGTTATAAAATCAATATTGACTCCTTTTTACACTGGGTAAGAGGGGGGGATTGACCTGAAACCCTTTCCAGACAAGCACTTTAAAGATGTAAATTACGATGCCCAACCGCTCGTCAGACGCACTGTTTCAATTGATCAAGTCGCTGGAAAAGTCCGAAAAACGGAATTTCAAGCTGTATATCAAGCGGAATTCAGGGAGTGAGGACCTGAAAATCACCCGATTGTTCGATGCCATGGACAAAATGGAGGATTATGACGAGGCCCAATTGCTGGAAAAGAATAAAAGCATCAAAAAGCAGCAATTATCCAATGCCAAAGCGCATTTATACCGTCAGATTCTTTCCAGCCTGCGGCTTATCAAGAATGATGATAATATTGACATTCAGCTGCATGAGCAATTGGATCATGCCCGGATCCTTTATAACAAGGGGCTATATCTGCAAAGCCTGAAAATGCTGGACCGGATCAAGGAAAATGCCAAGTCTCATAACCAGATCACTTTTCTTCTCCAGGTGTTGTTTTTTGAGAAGAAGATCGAGGCGCTGCATATCACCCGGAGCATGCAGGACAGGGCCGACCGCCTTACTGCGGAAGTAGACGAGGTGAACGGGCATCTCCGGCAGGTGAGTACCTGGTCCAATCTTTCCCTGCAGCTATACAGTTGGTATATCCGTAACGGGCTGGCCCGTAATGAAAAAGATGAATCGGCGGTGCAGTTGTTCTTCGAAAACCATGCCCCAACCGAGCAGGGGGGCGAGCAGGGGTTTTATGAAAAATTGTATCAATACCAGAGCTACTGCTGGTATGCTTTTATCCGGGAGGATTTCCTGCTTTATTACCGGTATGCGCAAAAGTGGGTGGATCTTTTTGAGAAGTCGCCTTTTATGATCGGGATCGAGACGGCTCACTATATCAAGGGGATGCACAATCTGCTGGGAGCGCATTTTGACCTGCTGAATTACCCTAAGTTCACGGAAACCCTGGAACATTTTGAAGAATTCTCCCGATCGGATATTGTGCTGCACAATCACAACAATCTGATCCAAACCTTTGTTTATCTATATATCTCGAAGCTCAACAAGCATTTTTTGGACGGTACGTTTACGGAGGGGCTCGCCCTGGTGCCGTACATTGAAGAGAAGCTGAAGGAATACGAGATCTATCTCGACCGCCACCGGATCCTCGTTTTTTACTACAAGATTGCCTGCCTGTATTTCGGGAGTGGGGATTATGAGCGTACCATTGATTATCTGAACAAGATCATTAACTGGAAGGTGGATCTGCGAACCGATCTGCAGTGTTATTCCCGGTTGCTGCACCTGATCGCCCATTATGAGCTGGGGAATTTCGAGCTGCTGGAATACCTGACGATCGGCGTTTACCGGTTTATGGCTAAAATGGAGAACCTGAGCGGGGTGGAGGAGGAGATATTCCGGTTTCTCCGGCGATCGTTCAAGGTGGCGCGGGGGCAGATCAGGCCGGAGTTGGAGAAATTGCTGGAGAAGCTGAAGAAATATGAGAAGAACCGGTTTGAGACCCGGGCTTTTGTCTACCTGGACATTATTTCCTGGCTGGAGAGCAAGATAAAGAGTGTGCCGGTGCAGGATGTGATCCGGGAGAAGTATATGAGCGGGAACAGGAGGGGGTAGGCCGGTGGGTTGAGGGGGGAGAGTGC
>Ga0307511_10000672_pt1 | contig 36429 bp, 32 predicted proteins | sample 13_EM_MG_FD_200266 | JGI IMG/M metagenome (GOLD analysis project Ga0307511, IMG submission 200266) | Populus trichocarpa ectomycorrhiza microbial communities from riparian zone in the Pacific Northwest, United States - 13_EM | ecosystem: Host-associated > Plants > Roots > Unclassified | place... | reverse complement strand
GTTCCGCCGGTCGCGCCCGGGGTGACCATGACGGTCGGGGTCGCGCAGCCGGTGGTGGACTTGTCCGGGGCGGTGCTCCGGCCGTCACCGGGGGACGCGCTCCCGTCGCTCGGCGAGACGCTCGGGGACGCGCTCGGGGTGGCACTCGGCAAGGGGTCCGGCGACCGGCCCGGCGAGGCGCTCGACGAAGAGCCGGGAGAGGTGCTCGTCCCGCTGGACGGGGTGCTGGAATGGCTGTCGTGCGGGCGCGGAGCCGTGCTTCCGTGCGGGGTCGGCGTGGTGCCGGGCCGCGTGGGCGGGACATGGGCCGGCGGCCGTACGACGTGGTCGTGGTGGGGCCCGCGATGACCGAGGGGCCGTTCGATCCAGGTGTTGTCGACGACGTTGACGATCGTGATGTCGGTGATCACCTGTGGCGCCGGTGTCACCACGACCACCTCGGCGGGCCGGTACCCGGACCAGCCCCGTCCGCTGCTGCCGGAGTTCCCGCCCGCCACGCCCGCCTTGAGCGGGTTGCCGCAGGCGCAGCGCACGCGGGGCACGCCCCGGTTGTCGACGAGGACCGCGGTACCGGCCTGGAGGACCGACTGGAAACCGGTCACCCGCGCGTCACGGAACCCGTGGTTGGTGACCTGGGTGTCGGCGCGCAGCACGACCGAGGTCAGCCCGCGCAGATACCCGGGAATCGCGCTCCGGGAGATCCCCTCGGCCTGCGCGAAGGCACCGGCCTTGGCCTGGTCGCGGGTGAGATACGCGATCTGCCGCTCGACATCGCAGCTGCCGGTCCGCGCGGTGCCGCCGTAGAGGCCGGGGGTGGCGCCGGAGACAGCCAGCGTGTGCACGGGGGACGCGATCCGCGTGGGCGTCGACCAGGCGGGCGCGGGCCGCGTGGGTGTCGAGACCGTGGGCGTCGACTGCGGCGTTCGGGTGACCCGAGGCGGGGTGCTCGGCGCGGTGGCCGTGGAGTCCGTGAAGGGGTCGGGGCCCTGGGCCGCGACGGGCTGCAGGAAGACCTCGCCGCTGGATTTCGCGGCCTTGCCGCTCGACTTCATGCCTTGGGCGCCGTCGCCTCCGCAGCCGGCGACGAGGAGCGCCGCCGAGAGCGCGCAGGCCGTGGTGATGGTTCCGGTCGATGTGCGCACCGTGTTCTCCCGCCTCAAGCCGGGTGATTCGCCACTATTGTCTGCTTCACCCGCTTGGGTTACGCAACCGGAGATATGGAAGACACAGAGTGACGGTCGGCCGAGGTGTGACGATGGTGGGAGGAGCGCACGGTCGTGGGATGGTTCACCGCACCCGACTACTGGCTGAGCCGGCTGGTCTTCCAGCGGGCCCTGGCCGGGGTCTATCTGGTCGCTTTCCTCACGGCGGCGCTGCAGTTCCGCGCGCTGATCGGTGAGCGCGGCATGCTGCCGGTCCCCCGGTTCGTCCGCCGGATGCCGTTCGGGCGGGCCCCGAGCCTCTTCCAACTCCACTACTCGGACCGCTTCTTCGCGGGCTGCGCGTGGACGGGCTGCGCGGTGTCGGCGATGCTGGCCGCCGGGCTCGACTCCCGACTCCCGCTCTGGGGCGGGATGTTGCTGTGGCTGCTGCCGTGGGCGCTGTACCTGTCGATCGTCAACGTCGGCCAGACCTGGTACGCGTTCGGCTGGGAGTCGCTGCTGCTGGAGGTCGGCTTCCTGGCTGTCCTCCTCGGCAACGACGAGGTGGCGCCACCGATCGTGGTGCTGTTCCTGCTGCGCTGGATCCTGTTCCGGGTCGAGTTCGGCGCGGGTCTGATCAAGCTGCGCGGCGACGCCTGCTGGCGGAAGCTGACCTGTCTGGACTTCCACCACGAGACACAGCCGATGCCGGGCCCGCTGAGCTGGTTCTTCCACCACCTCCCCCGGCCCCTGCACCGGATGGAGGTCGCCGCCAACCATCTCACCCAACTCGTCGTGCCCGTCCTGCTGTTCACGCCGCAGCCGGTCGCGACGGCCGCCGCGTCGCTGATGATCGCCACTCAGCTGTGGCTGGTCCTGTCCGGCAACTTCGCCTGGCTGAACTGGATCACCATCGCACTGGCCCTCTCGGCGGTCCGGCTCCCCCACACGGCGCCGTCGCCCGTCCCGGGCCCACCACCCGTCTGGTACGAGGTGGTGGTGTCGGCCGTCGCCGCCCTGCTGCTCTGGCTCAGCCACCGCCCAGTCCGCAACATGCTCTCCCGCCGCCAGATCATGAACCGTTCCTTCGACCCGCTGCATCTGGTCAACACCTACGGCGCGTTCGGCAACGTCAGCCGGATCCGTTACGAGGTGGTGGTCGAGGGCACGACGGACGCCGTCCCGCGCGAGGGCTCCGACTGGCGGGAGTACGAGTTCAGGGGCAAGCCGGGCCAACCGCACCACTGGCCGCGGCAGTTCGCGCCGTACCATCTGCGGCTGGACTGGATGATGTGGTTCGCGGCGCTCTCCCCCGGCTATGCCGAGCCGTGGTTCGGCGCCCTGGTGGAACGGCTCCTGGAGAACGACCGAGCCACGCTACGACTCCTGCGCCGCTCGCCGTTCCCGCCGGACGCGCCCCCGCGCTACGTCCGGGCCCGTCTCTTCCGCTACCGCTACACGACCTGGCGGGAGTTGAGGGAGACGGGCGCGTGCTGGGAGCGGACGTTCGTGCGGGAGTACTTCCCGCCGACCAGGCTTGCGAAGGTGGTTCAGAGGCCGTAGACGCGGGTTGCCGTGCCTGCGAAGACCTCGGCACGTTCCGCCTCGCTGAGACCGTCGGTCAACTCACCCGTCGTGGCGGCGACTTCGCCGTAGCTCGCCGCCAGGGTGCACACCGGCCAGTCGGAGCCGAACATCAGCCGGCCGGGCCCGAAGGCGTCGAGTGCGACGTCCGTGTAGGGGCGCAGGTCCTGGGTGCTCCAGGTCTTCCAGTCGGCCTCCGTGACCAGGCCGGACAGTTTGCAGTGGGTGTTGGGGAGTGCGGCGAGGGAGCGCAGGGCCGCCTCCCACGGCTCCAGCCGGCCCGAGGCGACGGGCGGTTTGCCCACATGGTCGAGGACGAAGGTGAGTTGGGGCAGGGACGCGGCTGCCTGGACGCCGGCCGGGAACTGGTGGGGCAGCACCAGCAGGTCGTACACGAGGCCCGCGTCGGCCACGGCTGCGAGGCCGCGGCGTACGTCGGGGCGCAGCAGCCAGTTCGGGTCGGGTTCGCCCTGTACCTGGTGGCGGATGCCCTTCAGGTAGTGGCCGCCGGGGAGTTCGCGCAGCCGGGCCAGTTCGTCGGCGATGTCGGGGCGGGTGAGGTCGGTCCAGCCGACGACTCCGGCGACGAGGTCGTGCGTGTCGGCGAGGGCGAGGAACTCGGGGGTCTCCTCGGCGACGGTGATCGTCTGGACGAGGACGGTCCGGTCGACGCCGGCCGCGCGCGCCTCGGGTTCGAGGTCGGTGACGGTGAAGTCGCGGCGGATCGGCTGGAGTTCGGCGCCGGTGATCCAGTCCTGGTCGCGGACGGAGAGGTCCCAGACGTGGTGGTGGGCGTCGACGGTCATGGCAGCTCCCATACGACGGGCAGGCCGGCGTCGGCGCCCTCGCTCGTGTAGTCGTGCACCACGTCCAGGAGTTGGGCCATGCGGGCCTGCCAGGCGACGTTCACCGGGAGCTGGTCCAGCTCGGCCAGCAGGCGGGCGTAGTCGGCGCACTCCAGGACGTGGAAGAGGTCGGTGCCGCTGCGCCAGATCGTCCAGGAGGTGGCGCCCGCGGCCCGGATCGCGGCGGTGAGTTCCCTGGGGACCTCGCGGTGGGCGCTCTCGTAGGCGGCGATGCGGTCGGCGCGCACCTTGGTGTGGAGGGCCACTCTCATGACGACTCCTCTGTCGGCACCGGGGCGTCGGTGGACAGCAGCCCCGTGTCCCGCAGCTCCTGCCAGAACGCGCCCGGCACCTTGGCCGCGAACTGCTCGGCGCAGTCCCGTACTTCGGCCTCCGAGCGGGCGCCGACCAGGACGCTCGCCACCGCCGGGTGTGCGGCGCAGAACTGCAGGGCGGCGGCGCGCAGGGTCGTGCCGTGCCGCTCGGCCGCCTCCTTCATGCGGAGCGCCCGGTCCAGCAACTCGGCTGGTGCCTGGGCGTAGTTGTAGGTAGCGTCCGGCTTCGGGTCCGCCAGCAGGCCGGAGTTGAAGGCGCCCCCGATGATGACGGACTTGCCGCGGGCGACGGCGGACGGGAGCAGTTCGGTGAGGGCGCTCTGGTCGAGCAGCGTGTAGCGGCCCGCGCACAGCACCGCATCCACGTCCGTGTCCTGGATGAAGCGGGTGAGCATCCCGGCCTGGTTCATGCCCGCGCCGATCGCGCCGACGACGCCCTCGGCGCGGAGCTTCTCCAGGGCGGGATAGCCCTCGCGGAAGGCCTGTTCGGCGTGGTCGTCGGGGTCGTGGAGGTAGACGATGTCGACGCGGTCGAGGCCGAGCCGTTCCAGGCTGGCGTCCAGGGTGCGCCGGATCCCGTCGGCGGTGAAGTCCCAGACGCGGCGGCTGGTGGCGGGCACGGCGAAGCCGTCGGCGAGGTCGTCGCCGGTCACCGTCTCCACGGGTTCGAGGCGGCGGCCTACCTTGGTGGAGATCGTGTACTCCGCGCGCGGACGGTCGCGCAGCGCGGCACCGAGGCGCCGTTCGGACAGGCCGATGCCGTAGTGGGGTGCGGTGTCGAAGTAGCGAATGCCTTGCTGCCAGGCCACGTTGACGGCCTGGTACGCCTGCTCGTCGTCGACTTCGGTGAACAGGTTGCCCAGCGGGGCGGCGCCCAGACCGAGCCCGCCCACCCCGACCCCGCTGCTGCCGAGGGTGCTCACTGGCCCACCGGCCTCAGCCGCAGGCCCTGCATGCCGCCGTCCACGGCGAGCGAGGTGCCGGTGGTGGCGCCGGACAGCGGGCTCGCCAAGTAGGCGATGGCGCCCGCGACTTCGGCCGCCGAGACGAGCCGGCCGGAGGGCTGGCGGGCGGCCAGGGCGGCACGTTCGGCGGCCGGGTCGGTGGCCGAGTCGAGGAGGCGGCCGACCCAAGGGGTGTCCGCCGTACCGGGGTTGACGCAGTTGACGCGGATGCCCTCGCGGAGGTGGTCGGCGGCCATGGCGAGGGTGAGGGAGTACACGGCGCCCTTGGTGGCGCTGTAGAGGGCGCGTTGGGGCAGTCCGGCGGTGGCGGCGATGGAGCAGGTGTTGACGATCGCCGCGTGAGAGGACTCGCGCAGCTGCGGGAGCGCGGCGCGGGCGGCGCGGACCATGCCGATGACGTTGACGTTCCAGACGCGGTGCCATTCCTCGTCGTCGTTGTCCTCGACGGTGCCCTGGGCGCCGATGCCCGCGTTGTTGACCAGGATGTCGAGTCCGCCGAGGTCTGCGACGGCGGACGCGACGGCCTGTCGTACGGAGGCGTCGTCGGTGACGTCGGCGCGGTAGCCGAGCAGCGGCTTCTCGACGGCGCTCGGGTCCAGGTCGAGGACGGCGACCTGGGCGCCACGCTCGGCGAGGAGGTCCGCGGTGGCGCGTCCGATACCGGAGGCGCCACCGGTGACCAGGGCCTTGAGCCCCTCGAAGTCGGTCATGCCGCGTGTCCCTTCTGGCTGTTGAGATCGGCGGCCCAGAAGGTGCCGCCGGGGAACGTGTAGCGCGCGATGGACTCGGGCCGCATGGTGGCCGAGAAGCCCGGTGTGGTGGGTGCCATGTAGTGACCTTCGCGGATCACCACCGGATCGAGGAAGTGGTCGTGCAGATGATCCACGTACTCGATGACGCGGTCGTCGGTGGTGCCGGAGACGGCAAGGTAGTCGAACATCGAGAGGTGCTGGACGAGTTCGCACAGTCCGACGCCGCCCGCGTGCGGGCAGACGGGCACGTTGAACTTGGCGGCGAGCAGCAGGATCGCGAGGTTCTCGTTGACTCCGCCGACGCGGGCCGCGTCTATCTGGAGGATGTCGAGGGCGCCGGCCTGGAGCAGCTGCTTGAACACGACGCGGTTCTGGACGTGTTCGCCGGTGGCGACCTTCACCGGGGCCACGGCGGCGCGGATGGCGGCGTGGCCGAGGACGTCGTCGGGGCTGGTGGGCTCCTCGATCCAGTACGGGTCGAACTCGGTGAGGGCCTTGGTCCAGCGGATCGCCTCGTCCACGTCCCAGCGCTGGTTGGCGTCGATGGCCATCCGGATGCCGGGGCCGACGGCCGAACGGGCCACGCGGCAGCGCCGGATGTCGTCGTCGAGGTCGGCGCCGACCTTCAGCTTGATCTGCCGGAAGCCGTCCCGTACGGCCTGCACGGCGAGCCGGGTGAGCTTCTCGTCGTCGTAGCCGAGCCAGCCCGCGGAGGTGGTGTAGGCGGGAAATCCCCGCTCCAGAAGGCGAGTTCGGCGGTCCTCGGCGCCTGCCCTGCCGCGCCGCAGGATGTCCAGGGCCTCGTCCGGGGTGAGCGCGTCCGAGATGTAGCGGAAGTCGATCTGGCTGACGAGCCATTCGGGGTCGGCGTCGGCGAGGAGCTGCCACAGGGGCTTGCCCGCGCGCTTGGCGGTGAGGTCCCAGGCGGCGTTGACCACGGCGCCGATCGCCATGTGCATCACGCCCTTCTCGGGCCCCAGCCAGCGGAGTTGGCTGTCGCCGATCAGGTCGCGGTTCAACGTCCCCGGGTCCGCGCACAGTTCGTCGACCGACCGGCCGATCACATGGTCCCGCAGCGCGTGGATCGCGGCGACCTGGACTTCGTTGCCCCGCCCGATGGTGAAGCTGAATCCGTGCCCCTCGTGCCCGTCGGCCGCGTCGGTACGCAGGACGACGTAGGCCGCCGAGTAGTCGGGGTCCGGGTTCATCGCGTCGGAACCGTCGAGTTCGCGCGAGGTGGGAAAACGGATGTCGTAGGTGTCGACCGCGGTGACGCGAACGGGGGGGCCGGGGATCGGTGACACGGAAGGCCTTTCGGTCGGGTACAGGGATCCGGTGCCGTGCGGGTGCCGGAAACCGGAGGGTCAGTCCTGGGCGCGGCCGGTGGTGATGCGGGCGATCATGAGGGCGACCAGGATGATTCCGCCGTAGATGGCCTGGATCCAGAAGGACGGGACCTGGGCGAGGGTGAGCAGGTTCTGCACAACTCCCAGCAGGAGTACGCCGGTCAGAGCGCCGAACATGGTGCCCTTGCCGCCGTCGAGGCTGATGCCGCCGATGACCGCCGCCGCCATCACGGTGAAGATCATGTTGTTGCCCTGGTTGGCGCTGATCGCGCCGACGTAGCCGGTCTGCATGATCCCGCCGACCGAGGCCAGGACGCCGGCGACGATCGACACCCCGAGGAGCATCCGGTCGACGCGGATACCGGCCGCGCGGGCCGCCTCCTGGTTGCCGCCGATCGCGTACAGGGCGCGCCCGACGCGGTGGTACTTCAGCACGAACCCGGCGACCGCGAAGCAGACCGCCGCCAGCCACACCGACATCGGGACGCTGAGGAAGGTGCTGGTGGCCAGGGTGAAGAAGGAGTCGGGCATCCCGAACAGCGTCTTGCCCTTGGTGGCGCCGACCAGCAGTCCGCGCAGCACGATCAGCATCGCGAGGGTGACGATGAAGGCGTTGAGCTTGAACTTCACCACGAGGACGCCGTTGAAGGCGCCGATGACCCCGCCCACGACGAGGATGGCGACGAGGGCGAGCGGCGCCGACCACTCCGTGCCCCAGCCTGACTCGGCGGACGGCAGGACCAGCAGGGCGCCGATCGCGGGCGCGATGCCGACCACCGACTCCAGCGAGAGGTCGATCTTGCCGGTGATCAGGATCAGCGACTCGGCGAGGACCACCATCGCGAGCGCGGCGGAGGCACCCAGGATGGAGATCAGGTTCCGTTCGGTGAGGAACGAGTCGTTGACGATCGCGCCGAGCACCAGGAGCACCAACAGGGCCGGTACGAGGGCGAGTTCACGGGCCCGGCGGAGCAGGACCGTGCGGGCCGAGCCCGCCCCGGTGGCGCGTGGGGCGGCGAGCGGCGGGGCCGCCTTGGTGTCAGCCATGGTCCACTCCTTCGATGGAGGCGATCAGCTCGTGGTCGCGCCAGCCCGCCGGGTGCTCGGCGACGACACGGCCGTGGAAGAGGACGAGGACGCGGTCGCAGCGCCGCAGGTCGTCGAGTTCGTCGGAGACGACGAGCACGGCGGTGCCGTCGTCGCGGGCGCTGTCCATGCGGGCCAGCAGTGACTCCTTGGACTTCACGTCGACGCCCGCGGTGGGGTTGATGAGGACCAGCAGCCTGGGGTCGGAGGCGAGCGCGCGGGCCATGACGACCTTCTGCGCGTTGCCACCCGAGAGGTCGGAGACGGGCTGGTCGGGGCCCTCGGCGTGGATGTCGAGCCGGTCGATCAGCTCGGTGGCGAAGCCGCGCTTGCGGTCGGTGCCGACGAACCCGAAGCGGCCGAGCCGGTCCAGGACCGTCATGGTGGCGTTGTCCCCGATGGACATGCCGAAGACCAGACCCTGGCCATGGCGGTCACGCGGGACGCAGCCGACACCGGCTTTCAACGCGGCCTGCACATCCCCGAACGGCAGCTTCTCGCCGCCGAGTTGAGCCGTACCGGCCGTCGGGGTGTACAGCCCGGTGAAGGACTCGGCCAGCTCGATCTTGCCGCTGCCGCTCGACCCGGCGAGTCCGACGACCTCGCCGCGACGGACGGTGAGGTCGACGTTCTCGTACGACTCGGAGGTGAGCCCTCGCGCGTCGAGGAGGACGGGTGCCGCGTCGTCCAACTCCCGCAGCTGCACCTCCAGTTCGGCGATCGACTCCCCGGCCATCGCCTCCACCAGGGCGCGGCGCGGGAGGTCGGCGACCGGTGCGGTGGTGATCCAGCGGGCGTCGCGCAGCACGGTGACGGTCTGGCACACCTCGTACACCTCCTGGAGGTGGTGCGAGATGAACAGGAAGGTGACACCGGACTCCTGGAGCGCCCGCATGCGGGTGAAGAGCCGTTCGATCTCCCGGTTGTCGAGCTGGGCGGTCGGTTCGTCGAGGACGATGAACCGGGCGCCGAAGCTCAACGCCCTTGCGATCTCCACCATTTGGCGGTCCTCGACCTTGAGGTCGGCGGTGCGCGCCTCGGGGTCGACGCGCACGTCCCAGGTGTCGAGGAGTTCGGCGGCCTCGGTGCGGAGCCTGCGCCAGCTGATGACTCCGCCGCGGGAGGTCGGCTGACGGTTGATGAAGAGGTTCTCGGCAACCGTCAACTCGGTTACGACGGTGGGCCGTTGATAGACGCAGGCCACCTTGGCGCGCCAGGCGTCCCGGTCGGCGAGCGGGGGCGCGGGCTCGCCGTCGAAGCGGACCGTGCCCTCGTCGGGGGCCTGGAGACCGGTGAGAACGGTGACGAGGGTGGACTTGCCGGCTCCGTTGCGGCCGACGAGGGCGTGGGACTCGCCCGGCAGCACGGTGAGTTGACCGTCGGCGAGGGCGACGGTGGGGCCGTACCGCTTGACGATGCCCCGCGCCTCAACAAGTGGGGTACTCATTTGACCGTGTTGCCCCAGAGCTTGGGGTCGTCGACGTTGTCCTTGGTGACCAGGGGCGCGGGCAGCTGGTCCTCCAGGATGCCGCTGGGCAGCTTGACGATCGTGGAGTCGTGGTCGGTGGGGCCGGGCTTGAAGGTCTTCCCCTGCATCGCGGCCTTGATGTAGTACATGCCGTACTTGGCGTAGGCGTCGGCCGGTTGGGACACGGTGGCGTCGATCTCGCCCTTGCGGATCGCGTCGAACTCCTGCGGGATGCCGTCGTTCGAGACGATCGTGATGTGCCCGGCCTGGCCCGCCGTCTTCAGCATGCCCTTGGACTTGAGGGTCTGGAGGGTGGGCGCGAGATAGACGCCGCCCGCCTGCATGTAGATGCCCTTGATGTCGGGGTTGGCGTTGAGGAGCGTGTCGAGCTTGGAGGCCGCCGTGTCGGACTCCCACTTGGCGGGGATCTCCAGGACCTTCAGCTTCGGGTACTTCTTCTTGACGCAGTCCCTGAACGCCTCCGACCGGTCTCGGCCGTTGACGGACGCCAGGTCGCCCATGATCTGCACGACCTTGCCGCTGGTGATGTGCGCCCCGAGGTACTCGCAGGCCTTCTCGCCGTAAGCGACGTTGTCGGCGCGCACGACCATCGCGACCTTGCCCTTGTCGGGCGCCACGTCGACGGCGACGACCGGCACTCCCTTGCGGTCCGCCTGGTCGAGGCCGGCTTCGATGGCGGCGCTGTCCAGCGGGGCGACGACCAGGCCCTTGACGCCCTGGTTCAGCTCGTTGTTGATGTCGGTGATCTGCTGCGAGGGGTCGCTGTTGGAGTTGACCGTCTTCAGCGCGTCGACGCCTTCGGACTTCGCCATCTTCGGCACGTAGTCGTTGTACGACTGCCAGAACGGCGAGGTCAGCAGGGGCAGGATCACCCCCACCTTGCCGGTGCCGCTGCTGCCGCCGGCGCTGCTCGCGCCGGTGTCCTTGGTGCTGCCGCACGCGGCGAGCACGAGCGCGGTGCCGGTGACCGCGGCCACCGCACCGACCATGCGCAACCTGCTGCGTATCCCCACTGTCCTGCCGAGCATTTGGTGGCTCCTCGTTGAGCGTGTCCGAGCAGATGACCGCATATTTATCAGACCACTTCCCCGAAACAACACCCCACAGTGGCAGTTTTTCCGGGATTTCCGCCGTAGTGGTCCGACCACCTGAGCGGTTAGACTGCGGCGCACCCGGTGAGTGGAGGATTGCGTGGACGAGACGGCTCCGCCGAAGGGCACCGTGACGCAGCGCGCCATCGACTCGATCAAGGCGTTGATCGGCGAGGGCCGTCTGGAGCCGGGCCAGCGGCTGCCCACCGAGCGTGATCTCGCGGCCCAGCTGGGCATCTCCCGCAGCTCGATGCGCGAAGCGATCCGCGCGCTCACGGTGCTGGGCGTACTGGAGGCCCGGCACGGGTCGGGCATCTACGTCACCCAGCTGGAGGCCGGAGACCTGCTGGAGACCTTCGGTGTCGTCGCCGATCTCTCCCGCGGCCCGCGTCTGGTGGAACTCCTGGAGGTCCGCCGCATCCTGGAGTCGACGGCGACCGCCCTGGCCGCCGCCCGCATCACCCCGGACCAGCTGGCCGAGGTCGAGAAACACCTCACGGCGATGAACGCGACCGACGACCCCGAGGAGATCCTCGCCCACGACCTCGCCTTCCACCGCGAGATCGCCGCCGCCGCGGGCAACGACACCATGGCCGCGATCCTGGAGGGCCTGTCGTCCCGAACGTTCCGCGCCCGGGTCTGGCGCGGCTACCAGGAAGAGGGCGCCTTCACCCGCACCCGCCGCGAACACGCCGCCATCCACCGGGCGTTGGTGGCCCGCGACCCGGAGGCGGCCCGGGCGGCGGCGGCCTCGCACGTGGGCGAGGTGGAGGAGTGGCTGCGGTCGCAACTCGCCCCCTAGAAGCAGGGGTCCAGGCGCCCTGGCATCCGGGCCGTGCTGGTCGTCACGGGCTCACGGCGAACAGGGGATCGAGAGCATCCGCCCTGGCCCGACCCTCAAACGCCGGAGGCAGGCAGCGGCGGTTCGCCCCGCTGTCCCTGGACCTCCGCCCATCCGCGCAGCTCGCTGGTGCCCACCTCGTCGATCGCCCGATGAAGAGCCGCACGCGCGTCCACGTCACGTTCGGCCGGCGGGAGCAGCAGGTAACGGTCGATCGCCCGCCGCAGGGACTCCCGTGCCTGTGCGGCCAGGACCCAGCGTGAGCCCGGATTGAACAGTTGGCGCATGCCGGTGAAGAAGACGGCGCCGCCCGCGATCAGGGCGGTGAGCCAGGCGGGCGCGTGCAGTCCCGCCGCCACGACCGTCGCGGACGTGGCGGCGAGAGCGCCGAGCTCCGTCGTGTAGTGCAACCACCTGGCCCGGTCGCACGCCCCCGCGTAGAACTCCAACTCCTGCCGGGCGAGCGCCAGTAGCGGATCGGGTTGCGAGGCCCACGCCTGGCCGACGGCCGTTCTTCGTCTCATCGCCCCATCATCGGACGATCACGGCCGCCGGGGAAAGCCGTACCGGGTCAGGCGCGTCGGAACCGCAGCGTCACCAGCTCGAACGGGCGCAGCCGCAGGGCCAGTTGCTCACCCTCACGGGTCACCTCTCCGGCATCGGCCGACGGACGTTCCAGCAGGTCGGTGACCTCGACGGAGTCGAAGGAGAAGCCCACCGTCAGTGTCGCCCTGGCCCGTCCCCCATGGGCTTCGTGGAACCGGACCACCACATCCCCGCTGCCGTCGTCCGCCAGCTTCACCGCCGTGACGACGACCGAGTCCCGGTCCACACTCACCAGCGGAGCGACCTCCTGTCCACCCGTGACCCGACGCTCCGGCAGGTTGATCCGCCAGCCCTCCCGCACCGCGTCCCCGATGCCCGCGCCCGGCACCAGCGCGTGCCGGAAACGGTGGACGCCCTGGTCGGTCTCCGGGTCCGGGAAGCGCGGGGCGCGCAGCAGGGAGACGCGGACCGTGGTGGTCGTCCCGCGGTCGCCATCGGTGCGGACCGTCCGGGTCACATCGTGGCCGTACGTCGAGTCGTTGACGACGGCAACGCCCCAGCCGGGTTCCTCCAGGTGGACGAAGCGGTGGTTGCACGCCTCGAACTTGGCCGCCTCCCATGAGGTGTTGGTGTGCGTGGGGCGGTGGAAGTGACCGAACTGCGTCTCGGACGAGTAGCGTTCGGCGTGCACGTCGAGCGGGAAGGCGAGCTTGAGGAACTTCTCGGTCTCGTGCCAGTCGACCTCGGTGTCGATGAGCAGCCGCCGTTCCCCGGGTGCGAGGGACAGCAGTTGGGTGACCCGGGACGCGCCGAAGGACCGCACGATCCGCACCGTGTTCCCGTCGGCGACGATCTCCTCCGCGTCGGTGAGGTCCGTGACCGTGTTGCGGTAGAACTCGTCGACGTCCCAGGCGTCCCACATGTTCGGGAAGTCCGGGTGGAGTTGGAGCAGGTTGGCGGCCCGGCCGGGGGCGATGGTCTCGCGGTCGGCCTCGATGTCGTAGGCGGAGACGACGAGTCCGCGGGCGTCGATCTCGATGCGGAGCAGGCCGTTCTCCAGGACGTGTCCGCCGCCGACCCGTGACGCGAGTGCCGACTCGCCCTCCACCGCCGGGACTTGGGCACCGCCCGCGAGAACGCCGTCGCGGCTGTGGGGCGCCGAGTTGAACACCAGCTCGCGCGTCCCCTCCCCCGCCAGCGCGCGCTGGGCCGCGTCGATGATGCCGGTCAGCTCGACGGCCAGTCCCTCGTATGTCTTCCGGGCCTCGCGGTGCACCCAGGCGATGGAGGAGCCGGGGAGGATGTCGTGGAACTGGTGCAGCAGCACCGTCTTCCAGATCCGGTCCAAGTCCTCGTACGGGTACGGGAATCCGGCGCGTACGGCGGCTGTGGCGGCCCACAGTTCGGCCTCGCGCAGGAGGTGTTCGCTGCGCCGGTTGCCCTGCTTGGTCCTGGCCTGGCTGGTGAGGGTGGCGCGGTGCAGTTCGAGGTACAACTCGCCGACCCAGACTGGGGGTTCGGGGTACTCCGCCTCGGCCTTCTCGAAGAACTCCTTCGGGGTCTCCCAGGCAACGGTCGCCGAGCCTTCGAGATCGCGCAGACGGGCCGCCTTGGCGACCATCTCGCGGGTGGTGCCGCCGCCTCCGTCGCCCCAGCCGGTGGGCGCCAGGGAGTGGCGGGCTACTCCCTTGTCCTTGAAGTTGCGTGCCGCGTGGGCTATTTCACGGCCCTGCATGGAGCAGTTGTAGGTGTCGACGGGCGGGAAGTGGGTGAAGATCCGGGTGCCGTCGATGCCCTCCCAACGGAAGGTGTGGTGCGGGAACTTGTTCGTCTGCGACCAGGAGATCTTCTGTGTCAGCAGCCACTTGGAGCCGGCGGCCTTGATGATCTGCGGGAGCCCGGCGGCGAAGCCGAAGGTGTCGGGCAGCCAGGCCTCCTCGTTCTCGATGCCGAACTCGTCGAGGAAGAACCGCTTCCCGTGCACGAACTGACGGGCCATCGCCTCCGAGCCCGGCATGTTGGTGTCGGACTCCACCCACATGCCGCCGGCCGGCACGAACCGTCCGTCCGCCACCGCCTTCTTGACCCGCGCCCACACCTCGGGCCGGTGCTCCTTCACCCAAGCCCACTGCTGGGCCTGGGACATGGCGAAGATGAAGTCGGGTTCGTCCTCCAGCAGGGCCGTCATGTTGGACGTCGTCCGGGCGACCTTGCGGACCGTCTCGCGCAGCGGCCACAGCCACGCGGAGTCGATGTGTGCGTGCCCGATGGCGCTGATGCGGTGCGCGGACGGGACGGCGGGCGTCGACAGGACGGCCGCCAGCTGCGAACGGGCCTGCTCCGCCGTGCCGTTGACGTCCTGGAGGTCGACCGTGTCGAGCGTCTTCTCGACGGCCCTCAGCAGGTCCCAGCGGCGCGCGGAGTCCACCGGCAGCTCGGCCATCAGCTCGCCGACCACCTCCAGGTCGAGGACGAGCTGCCAGACGTTCTCGTCGAGGACGGCGAGGTCCATGCGGGTGAGCGTGTACTGCGGCTCGCTGCCGGCGGTCTCCTTGTCGCCCAACTGGGTCGGCACGAAGGGGTGGTAGTCCATGACCACCGGGTTGGACGCGGCCTCGACGTACAGCCGCACCTCCTCGCCGCCGGCGACGGGCGCGCCGATCCGGACCCACTGGTTGCGCGGGTTGAGGCCCTTCACGGGGGTGCCGTCGGGCCGGTAGACGAGGCCCTCGCACTGGAAGCCGGGCATGTTCTCGTCGAAGCCGAGGTCGAGCAGCGCCTCTACGGTCTTCCCGGCCCAGTCCTGGGGGACGGTCCCGGTGACACGGAACCAGCTGGTCCCCCAGGGAGCACCCCACCGGGCACCCACCTCGATCGGTTCGGGTGTGGCCGCGAGCCCCTCGGCCACCGGCACCGGCTCGTCGGGCGCGTGCCAGACGGCCACCTCCAGCGGCACTGACTCGGGGTACACGGCGGGACGGATGCGCTCTTCGAGAACACGCTTGAGGCGGGCTTCGACCAGGCTGCGGTCGTCATGCATGTGGGGTGCTCCGTGGCTCGGTTGCGGGTGGGACTTCGGGTGTTACCAGGCGTACGCGACGGTCACGGGGACCGACGCTGTGTAGAGCTCCCCTGTCGCGCGCAGTTCGAACCACGCCTGCTGCTCGCCCTGTTCGGCCGTCAGCCCGCCGACGTAGAAGGCGCGCTGGCAGGTGCCGCCGAGGAAGCGCCGGGTGCCGTCGGGCAGCAGTCGGTGCAGCGTGTAGTGGCGTACGGCGCCGGGTGCGGCGTCCCAGGCGAAGCGCAGGTTGCCGCCCGTGGCCGCGCTGACAAGGAAGTTGGAGGGAGCAGCCGGCGTCGACGACGCCTCGGCATCGCGCACGGCGAGTCCGCCGAGCCGCCAGTTCACCGGCCCCGCAGTCGCGGTGAGCCGTACACCGATGGCGTGCAGCGTGCCGGAGAGACCGGTGAGCGGCACGGTCACCGTCTGCCAGCCGCTGTCCGAGGCCGCCACCGGCAGATATGTGTACGGCGGTGTCGCCCCCGCCGTGCTCGGTTCGGCGGTGGCGACGGCCAGTTCGACGTTCGCGCTGCCGCTGTCGGTGCGGAAGGTCAGGTCGACCACGGTGTCATCGGTGATCGGCAGCTGGGTGGCGTACAGATCCAGCGTCGTCGGCTGGTCCAGTGCGCCCGAGACCAGCACGCTGCTGCCGCCGCGCCACGCGTCCGCGAAGTCGAAGGTGACGGTGGGCCGTTGGCCCGTCGTACGCACCGCCCAGCGCCGGGACGGCAGCCGGTCCTGGAGTCCGAGATGGTTCCACTGCGCGTCCGAGGTGACCACGCCGTCCTCGTACCAGCGCAGGCCGTGCCCGGTGTTGAAGACACTCGCGAACGGCAGTGCGCCGCCCACCGTGGACCGGTCCGCGACCGACACCGCAGGCGCCCGCCAGGGGTCGGTGCTGTCCGGCGTCGACGGGTCGAGTGAACGCCCGGTCCAGAACCGGTCGTCGGCGGCGTGGAAGTCGCCCGGGGTGCGGCTCGCGGGAAGGTGGTTGCGGGTCCACTCGGGCCGGTAGAAGCCGATGGACGTGATGTGCGCCTTGGTCGTCGGCACCATCGCGTCCCAACTCACGGATGTACTCGACCCGTTGGACTCGACGTCGACGCCCGCCCACAACTCGTAGCGGCTGCGCCCGAGTCCGTCCGCCGTCGTCCCGGATGCGGCCAGTGTGCTCGTGCTCCACCGGAAGTCGACGAACATGTCGTTCGCGGCCTGGAAGAACGCCTGGTTCGAGGTGTTGAGCGCGCCCTGCCAGCTGACCGTCCCGTTCACGGTCATCGCGTCGTACCAGGTGACCCGCTGTCCCTGGGCGGCGGCGAGGGACTTCAACTCGCTGAGGAAGCCCTGCATGTCGGTGCCGAGCGCGGTGTTGCCGCCGCTGGTCTCGGCGTTGACGAACCAGCCGTCGAAGCCGTAGGCGGTGGCGACGGCCACGAGTTGGGCGGCGAGCGGGTAGTGCCCGGCGGCATCCTTCTGGACCAGGTCGCGGGTCCACTGGAGTTGTCCGCCGTAGGCGACGGGCGGCAGGAAGATATTGCCGAGGACGGGTACGCCGTGCCGGTGGGCGGCGTCCACGATGGGCGCGTTGGGGGCGAGGATGATGCCCTCGCCGGAGGAGCCGCCCCAGAAGACGAGTTCGTCGAGGTAGGACCAGTGGGTGAGCGCGTAGTAGTCGGCGGTGGCCGCGCCCTGGGAGGGGTTGCTCGACGTCGGTCCGAAGGAGACCAGGGACTGGATGCGGGCCTGGCCGGAGCGGGCGGTGCTGTTCGCGGGGGTCGGGGTGAAGCGCGCGGTCAGCGGGACGGCGGCGGCGTTGAAGGCCAGGTCCGTGTCCGAGGCGGCCGTCCAGGTCTTCAGGCTGCGCCAGGTGATGCCGGTGCCCGGGGCGCCGGAGGGCACGGAGTCCGGGTACCAGTAACTGGCGTACGGCTGGGTCGCGGTGGCCGCGGCCTGCCCTGCGGCGTAGGCGGGCAGGGGCAGTTGGGACAGCAGGGCCGCCGTGCCGGCGGCGAGCAGGACGGTGCGTCTGGTGGGGCGTCCTGGGTTCACGAGCTGGTGTCTCCTTGCGGGGTGGGGAGTACCTGGTCGGGACTGACGACTTCGGTGATGCCGCGCGCGGCGAGGTGTTCCTTGTCGTCCGCGCGCACGTCGAGGACGGTCGCCGGGCGGGCTCCGTCGGCGACGAGTCGGAAGTAGGCGTCGAAGACCGGCCCACCGGGACCGCAGACCGAGCGGACCGACGGATCGGCGGGCACCACGAGCGCCGTGCTGCGGGGGGCGGGCGCGTACGTGGGCTCGCGAGCCGCCTCGGCCAGCACGAGCGCGATGTCCTTGGGCTGCCGGTCGTTGGTCAACAGGCCCAGCCCGTATTCGAGTTCGGGGAAGTCCGCGAGCTCACGGGACACGTCGTGCGAGCACCACCAGGTAATGCCCCAGAGGTCGGGGCAGTCCAACACGTTGGCGATGGTCGCCTCGGCGAAGGCCGCCGCGTGCTCGGCGGGGACGAGCGGTTGGGGCGCGCCGACCTCCTGGAGCCAGACGGGCCGGTGCGGTTCGTCGGCCCAGGCCTTGCTCAACTCGACGAGATAGGCGGCGTGATGTTCGCTCGGCACGGAGGTACGGCCGTGACGCTGGGCGGTGCCGTTGAAGACCCAGGAGTGCACGGCCGTCATCGCGCCCCGCCGGGCGGCCTGGCCCGGGGTGAACGGCATGTCGTCCTGGTACCAGGTCGCGTCGTACTCGGCGTGCAGATGCGGCTTGGCGGGCGCGCCCTCCGCGCAGGCGGCGAGCATCCGCTCCAGCCAGGCATCGATCTGTTCCTCGGTCGCCCGGTCGGGGTCGGGATGCGGGCCTGCCGAGAACTGATTGATCTCGTTGCCGAGGGTCATGCCGATGAAGTTCGGCCGGTCGGCGAGGGCGGCGGCGAGGGTGCGCAGGTAGGCGGCCTGGCCGTCGAGGACGTCCGGGTCGGTGAAGAGGTTGCGCCGGTGCCAGGTGCGGGTCCAGGCCGGCAGATAGTCGAAGCTGCTCAAGTGCCCTTGCAGACCGTCCACGTTGACGTCGAGCCCGCGCTCACCGGCCGCGTCGACGAGCTGAACCAGCTGTTCTACGGCCTTCGGGCGGATCAGGGTGCGGTTGGGCTGGAAGTAGGGCCACAGCGGGAAGACCCGGATGTGGTCGAGGCCCAGCTCGGCGATCGAGTCGAGGTCGGCGCGTACGGAGTCGAGGTCGAAGTCGAGCCAGTGGTGGAACCACCCTTGGCTGGGGGTGTAGTTGACGCCGAAGCGCACGGCAGAAGACATCGGGATCCTGGTTCTGTAGTGCGTGTCTGAAGGCAAGGAGACGTCAGCCCTTCACCGCGCCTTCGCCCACACCCCGGAAGAAGTACCGCTGGAGGCAGGCGAAGAGGGCGATCAGCGGGGCCACGGCGATCACCGTGCCGGCGGCGACGAGGCGTTCGTCGTTGGCGAAGGTGCCGTGCAGATAGTTGAGGCCGATGGTGAGCGTGAACTTGGACGGGTCGCTGAGCACGATGAGCGGCCAGAGGAAGTCGTCCCAGGCGCCCATGAAGGCGAAGATCGCTACGACGGCGATCGTGCCCTTCACGGACGGCAGCGCTATGCGCACGAACCGCTGCCAGACGTTGGCGCCGTCGACGTACGCCGCCTCCTCTGTCTCGTAGGGCAGGTTGAGGAAGGCGTTGCGCATCAGCAGCACGTTCATCGCGCCGATGCAGCCCGGAAGGACCACCCCGATCAGGGTGTTGTTCAGGTCCAGCTCCCGCATAGTGGTGAACTGGGCGATGATGATGCCCTCCACCGGCACCAGCATCGCGAGGATGAAGACGAGGGTGGCGACGCGGCGGCCCCGGTAGCGCAGCCGGGCCAGCGCGTATCCGGCGAGGGCCGAACCGACGCAGTTGGTCACGACGTTGGCGGAGGCGACCTTCAGCGAGTTGAAGGCGTAGTCCCAGACGGGGATGGTGTCGGCGACCCTCTTGTAGTTGTGCAGGGTGGGGTGTTGGGGCAGGAAGGTCGGCGGTGAGCTGTAGATGTCCTCGGTCGGGCCTTTGAGCGAGGTGGAGAGCTGCCAGAGGAAGGGGCCGACCGTGATGGCGAGAACGGCGAGCAACAGCGTGTAGCGCAGGGCGAGTTCCCAGACGCGGATGCGGCGGCCGTGCTCGTCGGTGACGCGGGGTTCGCGAACCGCCTTCTCCTGGACGGGTCTTGTGCGCTCGATGACGCTCAAGCGTCCTCCTTCCGGTCGGCCCGCAGCACGAGGAGCATCAGCGCGACGGTGACGACGAAGACGACGACCGAGAGCGCGGAGGCGTAGCCGACCCGCCCGGTCAGGCCGGTGCCGGTGCGCTGGACGAGCATCACGAGGGTGGTGTCCTCGCCGGCCGGGCCGCCGCTGGGGCCCGCCATCAGATAGACCTCGGAGAACACCTTGAAGGCGGCCACCGAGGACAGCGCCCCGACCAGGACCATGGTGGAGCGGACGGCGGGCACGGTGACCGTGAAGAACCGGCGCACCGCGCCCGCGCCGTCGACCGAGGCTGCCTCATGGAGCTCGCGCGGTACGTTGGCGAGCGCGGCCAGGTAAATGATCATGTAGTAGCCGAGCCCCTTCCAGACCGTGACGGCCATGGCGCTCAGGAGCAACAGCCACTGGTCGCTCAGAAACCCGATCCGGCCGACGCCGATCGACTCCAACAGCGAGTTGACCAGGCCGCGTTCGTCCAGCAGCCACACCCAGATGAGTCCGACCACGACGATCGAGGCGACGACCGGGGTGTAGAAGGCGGACCGGAAGAAGGTGATGCCGGGGATGTTCTTCTGCACCAACAGAGCGAGCAGCAGCGGGAGTACGACGAGTGCGGGGACCACCCCGAGGATGTACAGGGTGCTGTTGCGCAGGCCGGTCCAGAACATGTCGTCGTGCCACAGCTCACGGAAGTTGGCGAAGCCCACGAAGTGGCCCGGGATCAGGGTGCGCCGGTCGGTGAAGGCGTTGGCCAGCGTGGAGCCGAACGGGTAGAGGATGAAGGCGCCGGTGATCAGCAGCCCGGGGGCGGCGAACAGCCAGGGGCTGGTGGGCAGTTGGCGCCGCACCCGGGAGACGGTGGAGAGTGCCATCTCGGACTATCCCTGCTGCTGGAGGAGCGTGTTGCACTGCTTGACAGCGTTGTCAAGAGCCGTCTTGGGGCTCTCCTTCCCCTGCAGGGCCTTGGCCACCTCGTTGCGCAGCGCGGTCTTCATCTGCTCACTGAACAGCACCGGCGTGTAATTCACCGCGTTTTTCAGGGACTTGGCGGCGGCGATCCGCACCCGGGTCTCGTCGGTGCCGTCCTCCTTGGTGAAGTACGGGTCGTCGAGGGAGCCCGCGGTGCTCGGGAAGATGGCGACCTTCTTCGCGAACGACATCTGCTGCTGGGCGTCGGTGACGTAGTGCGCGAAGGCCACGGCGGCGGGGGTGTGCTTGGTCTTGGAGTTGACCATCACGCCCATCACGTACATGTTGACGTGCCCGGTGCTGGTGATCTGGTCGGTGATGCCGATGTTCTTGTACAGGCTGGGCGCCTGCTTCTTGAAGTTGTCGAGGTCGAGGGCGCTGCCCGGGTTCATGGCGACGGCCCCGGTGAGGAACTTCTTGCCGGACGACTCGGGGGTGGCGGTGAGCGCCTGTGGGTCGAGGGCCTTCGCGTCGTACAACTCCTTGTACTTGGTGAGGAGTTCGACGCCCTTGGCGTCGTTGAAGGCGAAGGCGGTGCCGGCCTTGTTCATGAGCTCGACGCCGTAACGGCCGAAGTCCTCGACGGTGGGGACGTTGGCGAGGGTGGCCACCTTACCGTCGGTCTTCTTCGCCAACTGGAGTGCCTGGGCGAAGAGTTCGTCGTACGTCTTCGGCGGCTGGTCGGGGTCGAGTCCGGCCTGCTCGAACAGGGACTTGTTGTAGAAGAGCGGGCCGGTGTTGAGGTACCAGGGGAAGGCGTAGGTCCCGGTCATGCCCGGTATCTGGTGGCTGGCCCAGGCTCCGGGCAGGTACACGCTCTTGTACTTCGCGGCGGCCTTGTCGAGGTCCATCGCGAGGCCCGCCTTGGCGAGCGGGGCGACCAGGTCCGGGGAGACGTTGACGACGTCGGGCAGGGTGCCGCCGGCGGCGTCGGCGCTGATCTTGTCGGCGTAGCCCTCGGCAGGCTGGTCGATCCACTTCACATGGGTGCCGGGGTACTGCTTCTCGAAGCCGGAGATCACGCCCTCGAAGTAGGACTTGAAGTTGGCGCGGAGGTTCCAGGTCTGGAAGGTGATGTCGCCCTCGACCTTGCCCGAGGCGTCGGTCGATCCACCGTCGTCTCCTCCGGAGCCGCAGGCGCTCAGCGGCATGAGGACTACGGCGGCGGCAGCGGCGGCGAAGGCTCTGCGGGAGATGCGCACGGCGGATCGCTCCTTTGCAGTGGGGGTTGGCCAATCGTGCCGGGGCAGACCTTGCACGCTGTTCGCGGGGCGCGTCAATGGATTCCGCTCAGCTAAATTCATTAGTTGCCCCGATCCGGCCAACATCCCAGCTCAGCAAGGTGCGTTCGCATTCTTGCGGTGGATCACTAATGCGCTTTAGGGTGTGCTGGCTCAAGCGCATTAGTACGCGGTGCCGAGGGAATGGAGAGCGGGCTTGTCAGGCAAGCGGTCACCCGCGCGTCGGCCGACGATGAAGGACATCGCACAACGCGCCGGTGTGTCCGAGAGCGCGGTCTCCTTCGCGCTCAACGGCCGGCCCGGCGTCTCCGAGATCACCCGCGACCGGGTGCGCCGGGTCGCGGAACAGCTCGGCTGGCGGCCCAGCACGGCCGCGCGGGCGCTGTCCGGGGAGGGCGCGGCGACGGTCGGTTTCGTGCTGGCCCGGCCCGCGGACACCCTCGGCGTCGACTCCTTCTTCCTCCAACTCGTCTCGGGCATCCAGGAGATACTGGCCGAACGCCATCTCGGGCTGCTCTTCCAGATGGCCGAGGACGTCGACGACGAGTGCGCGGTGTACCGGCGCTGGTGGGCCGAACACCGGGTGGACGGCGTCCTGGTGGCCGACCCGCGCACCGCCGACCCGCGGCCCGACCTCCTCGACGAACTGGGCCTGCCCGCCGTGGTGATCGGCGGCGCCCCCGACGAGCGGCACCCGGGTCTGTCGACGGTGTGGGCGGACGACGCGGGCGCGATGGCGTCGGTGGTCGACGAGTTGTCCGCGCGCGGCCACCGCCGAATCGCGCACATCGCCGGACTGCAGGGCCTCGCGCACACCGAGCGCCGGATCCGCGCCCTGCGCACCGAGGCCGCGCGCCGCGGGCTGACCGAGGTGCACTCGGTGACGACCGACTACTCGGACGCGGCGGGCGCCGCCGTGACCCGCCGGGTCCTCGAAGTCGCCGCTCCCCCAACGGCGTTGATCTACGACAACGACGTGATGGCGGTCGCCGGGGTGGCCGCCGCGACCGAACTCGGCTTCTCCGTGCCGGCGGACGTGTCGGTGGTCGCCTGGGAGGACTCCGCGCTGTGCCGCATGGTCCGGCCGTGGCTGTCGGCGCTCTCCCGGGACAGTGTGGAGTTCGGCCGCACGGCCGCCCAGGAGTTGACCGCGCTGCTGGACGGCGGACCGGCGCGCACGGTGCGGGTGCCGGTGCCGCGGCTGATCGAGCGGGACAGTACGGGACCGGCACGGGTGTGAAAGTGCCGTGTCTCCCGGTTCGAGCCCGAATCGCCGGACACCGCCGGGTACTTCGTGTGAGGCTTTGCCCATGACCTCCGAAGACCCGCTGGCCGACCGGCTCCAGCTCGACCGGCCGCACTCCGCCCGCGTGTGGAACTTCCTCCTGGGCGGCAAGGACAACTACGCCGCCGACCGGGAGGCCGGCGAAATGATCATCAAGATGTTCCCGGACATCGCCCTGCTCGCCCGCCTCCAACGAGGCTTCCTGGTAAGGGCCGTGCGCCATCTGGCAGCGGAGGCGGGCATCCGCCAGTTCCTCGACATCGGCACCGGCCTGCCGACCGTCGACAACACGCACGAGGTCGCGCAGCGCATCGCGCCCGAGAGCCGGATCGTGTACGTCGACAACGACCCGCTGGTGCTGGTGCACGCGCAGGCGTTGCTCACCAGCACGCCCGAAGGCGCCTGCGCCTATGTCGAGGCCGATGTGCGCGATCCCGAGACGATCCTCGAAGCCGCGGCCCGGACACTGGACTTCAGCAAGCCGATCGCGCTGACGATGCTGGGCATCCTGGGCCAGATCCCGGACTCGGACGAGCCCGAGGCCGTCGTGGCCCGCTTCCTCGACGCGCTGCCCCCGGGCAGCTATCTCGCGCTGACGGACGGCACCGACACCAACCCGGCGCTCAACCAGGCGATCGCGGTGTACAACGCCAACTCCGCCAGCTCCTACTACCTGCGCAGCCCCGCGCGGGTGACGGCCTTCTTCGACGGTCTCGAAGCTGTCGAACCCGGCATCGTCCCCATTTCACGGTGGAGGCCGGAGCCTGTCGACGTGGGCCGTGATCCGTCCGACGTGGACACGATCTGCGGCATCGGCCGGAAGGTCTGAGCGGCAACACAGAAGCGGGGTACCGGCGTTGGGCCGCCCCCCCGCTTCTCTGCTTGTCCCTCGGGGTCAGAGCCGGAAGAGCGCCCACACCGTCTTGCCGCCGCCCGCCCGCAGGTTCCAGCCCCACGAGTCGCTGAGCGCGGAGACCACCTGGAGGCCGCGTCCGGACTCCGCGAACTCGTCGGGGTGTCCCTCCACTGGTATGCGGTCGCTGTCGTCGGTGACCGCGCACACCGCGTACGGCAGCCGGTCCCACACCGCGAGCCAGAGTGAAGGCTGCGGCTCCAGCGGGGAGTTGGGCGCCCGGCCGTAGCGCAGCGCGTTGCTCACCAGTTCCGACACGGTGACCGCCATGTCGTCGACGAGTTCGCCCCCGGCCCGGTCGGCCAGCGCGGCGCGGGTGAAGTCCCGGGCCACATGCGCCGATTGAGGCATCGGGGGCACGACCAGGACGGAACAGAGTGCCGGGTTGCCTCCGTCCCCGACGGCGGGGACCAGGGTGATGGTCTGCCCCGGCGCGGGTCGGCCCACCTCGTCGACGGCTCGGCACAGCCACTGCCAAGTGCCCTCGATCCGCAGGGAGTCGACCGGCCGTACGACTTGCTCTGCGGACATCGCGACCCCTGAGACCCCAAGAGAACAACTGCGCGCACTACACCTGTCCGGAACATGGTCCTCCGACTGCCCCTGCGAACGCAAGTGCATCGGCAATTGCCGCTGCAATTGCAGACGATCTTGCGGGCGGTCCTCCCGAGGGCTATCGTCCTCCACATCACCAATGGGTGCAATTGAAGCTGCAATTGCATTCGATCTTCCGGGGGAGCGATGAGGCCTCAGACAGAACACGCGAACGGCATGTCGGCGACCCTGCTGAGCGGCGCGGAGTGGCGCAAGAGCCACCACAGCAACCCCGAGGGCAACTGCGTCGAGTTGGCCGCGCTCTCCGACGGCCACATCGCCGTGCGTAACTCGCGCCATCCCGAAGGTCCGGCGCTCGTCTACACCAGCGCCGAGATCTCCGCGTTCGTCCGCGGTGTGAAGGACGGCGACTTCGACGGCCTACTCCCCGGCCGCTGAGGTCAGGCAGACCCGCGGATGGCCGGAAGGCGCCGGACACAGGCCGGCACCTTCCGGCTCCTTCACTCCCCGCAGTTATCCGGAACCTCGGTGCTACGATCCTCTTTTGAGCCCCGAAAACTTGCGGGCAGTATCGGCGCGACCGCCGAGGGGATGAACATGACTGCAGCTCAACCGGAACACGCCCCCCTGGGTACGGACGTGCTGAGCCTTCAGCGCGGTGGTCCGACGGTCCAGCGCATCATGCTGGGTACCCGGCTGCGCCGGTTGCGCGAGTCCCTGAACATCACCCGGGACACGGCCGCTTCGGCCATACGCGCCTCGGACGCCAAGCTCTGCCGTATGGAGTTGGGCCGCGTCGGCTTCAAAGAGCGTGACGTGGCCGACCTGTTGACGCTGTACGGCCTCCACGAGCCGGACGCCCGCCAGGAGTTCCTGGACTCGGCCCGCCGCGCCAACGAACCCGGCTGGTGGCGCGCCTACGGCGACTACTTCCCGGCCTGGTTCGAGCAGCACCTGGGGCTGGAGGAGGCCACCTCCCTCATCCGCACCTACGAAGTCCAGTTCATCCCGGGCCTGTTGCAGACCGCCGGGTACGCCGAGGCCGTCATCCGGCTCGGCCGCCCCGTGGACTCCCCGGACTCGATCCAGCGCCGCGTCGAACTCCGCATGACGCGCCAGGAGTTGCTGACCCGCCCCGGAGCGCCGAGGCTGTGGGTCGTGGTGGACGAGGCGGCGCTGCGCAGGCCGCTCGGCGGCGCCGAGGTGATGCGCGACCAGCTCCGGCACCTCGTCGAGACGGCCGCCCTGCCGAACGTCACGCTGCAGGTGCTGCCCTTCGAGGTGGGCGGCCATGCGGCGGCCGGCGGTCCGATCACCGTGCTGCGCTTCCCGGTGCCGGACCTGCCGGACATCGTCTATCTCGAACAGCTCACCAGCGCCCTGTACTTGGACAAGGCGGAGGAGGTCGATCGCTATCTCGCGGTCATGGACCGGCTGAGTCTGGTGGCACTGCCCGGCCCCGAGTCGGTGGTCTTCCTGGAGAAGCTCCTCAAGGACATGTGAGCCCCGGCCCTCAGGCCCGCGAGCGGTACAGCCCGAACTCCGCGATCCTCACTGTGTCGCGGGCCGCCGTCACGCGGACCCGCCAGCGCCGGGCGCGTACGGGTACGGGCAGCAGCAGGATGCGACTGGCACCGATCGTCCCGGCCCGGGTCGCCTCGGTCCAGGTCCCGTCGACATACGACTCGACGACGAAGGCCTCGACCTGCTGGCCGTAGCGCCGCACGTCCTCCGCCAACCGGACGCGGTCCACCTCGTGTTCCGCCCCGAGGTCGACGGTGACCCGCCCCGGCGAAGTGGCCGTCCGGGCTTCGCGTGCCAGGTCCTCGGGCAGTTCCCGGTCCACGCGCTCACGGAACTCGCGCAGCCGCGCCACGTCCGGGTCCGCCAGCAGACCGTCGGTGTCCGGCGGCACATTGAGCAGCAGAACCGCGTTGCGGCCCACGGAACCGAAGTAGATGTCGATCAACTCGTCGACGCTCTTGGGGAGTTGGCCCGGGTGGTAGAACCAGCCGTCGTGGATCGACACATCGCACTCGGCCGGCCACCACTGGAGGTAGTCGGTGTTCGGCTGCGCCGCCACGAGCGCGCCGCGGCTGCCCTCGTCGGGGGTGTCGTAGGACAGCGCCCAGTCCGTGCGGCCGTACTGCTCCTCCTTGACGGGGAGGACGCTCCACTCGTCCTCCCGCGCGGTGCCGCCCTCGTTGCCGACCCACCGCACGTCAGGGCCGGTCACGGCGATCGCCGCGTCCGGGGCGAGTGATCTGACCAGGGTGTACCAGCTGTCCCAGTCGTAGTCCTCGACCTGGCCCGGCGGGATGCGGCCCTGGGCGCCGTCGAACCAGACCTCGTCGATCGGGCCGTACTCGGTCAGCACTTCGTAGAGGGTGTTGAGCATGTGGGCGCCGTAGTCGGTCGCGTCCAGTGTGTAGAAGGCGTCCGGTGTGCGGTCGTCGCCGTCGACGAGCGCGGGGATGGTGCGCGTGGCGCGTGCGCTGCCGTTGGCGTAGACGCCGTGGAGGTACTGGTTCTCGTCGGCGGGCGAGAGATAGACGCCGGCCTTGAGGCCGTACCGTCGCATGGAGTCGGCGAAGGAGCGCAGTACGTCGCCCTCCCCGGCACGCCAACTGCTGTAGGCCACCGTGTGGTTGGTGTAGCGGGAGGGGTAGAGGACGAAGCCGTCGTGGTGCTTGACGGTGAGGATGGCGAGCTTGAAGCCGCCGTCGCGCAGGGCGCGGGCCCACTGGTCGGTGTCGAGGCCGGTCGGCTGGAACACGTCCGGGTCCTCGTCACCGGTCCCCCACTCAAGGCCGGTGAAGGTGTTCACGCCGAAGTGCAGGAACGCCGTCCGCTCCAGTTTCTGCCAGGCCACCTGCCGTGCGGTGGGCCGGACTTGGGAGGCCTTGCGGACCAGGTCGGCTTCGGTGTCGTCCGGACCGACGGGGATGCGGTAGCGGGAGTCGGACGGGGGCTGGGGCGTCGCGAGGGCGGGGGTCGTGGCGGCGCCGGTCGCCGCGAGTGCGGTGGCCGAGAGGACGAAGAGACGTCTGGAGAGGGCCATGGGGTGGGACTCCTCCGGTCAGGGGGCGGTCAAGTGCCAGGTGGCGGGCCGGTGTTGGTCCGGCGGGTACTGGGCGAGGCGGCCGTCGGCGGCGACGCTCAGCGCCATCTGCGTGATGGCGTTCACGAGCCGGTAGCCGCCCGGTGCGGGCGCCAACTCCCAGCGCTGCATGGTGTTCGTGGTGTCGCAGGGCTGCGGGGTGGCCGCGACTCCCGGCTGGAGCGGCACGTTGAGGGTGAGTTTGCCGCCCTGTATCTCCAGGCAGCCGTCGGCGGTGCGCACCGTCGCGTAGCCGTCCGGCGTGCGCTGCACGGTGGCGTCGAAGGAGGCACCCGCCGTCCTGAAGGTGTACGTCCCGTCCGCGACCGGTACCCGGGTCAGGTCCCGCCATCCGGGCGCGTGACCGACTGTCGTGCCCCGTGCGGTGAATTGGGCGTAGGTGGCGTCGGGGTGCGGGTCGCCCCAGGTCGCCTGGGCGAGGTGGCGCAGCGCGGGCTCGGTGTCGGCGGCGACCTCGTTCTCGGTCTCGCCGCGCCCGTTGTCGGGCCAGAGGCTGATCTTCGCCCCGGTGATGCCGGTACTGGAGGTGAGCTTCTCGCCCTCGAAGCTGCGCGGGTCCCAGCTCTGGTCGTACAGCGACTCGGTGTCGCTGTGGAACCCGCCGCGCACCAGGTAGAGGGAGTAGGCCGCGTTCATCAACGGGTAGCCCTGGGCGATGAGTCGGCTCGGCTTCGTCTGGACGTTGAGCCAGTGCTCGACCGTCGTGCCCGCCGCCACCGGCACGGTGTCGGCGCCGGTGAGCCCGTCGTTCCAGATGCGCAGCTGCTTGCCCTTGCTCGCGGCGTAGGCCTGGACGCGGTTGATGAAGTCGATGTAGGCGTCCTGCGGGGTGGCGTTCGCGCCGTACTTCTCCTGGGCGTAGCGCAGCATCTGCGGGTACTTGGAGTAGTCGGAGCCGAGCATGTACTCATCGGCGCCCATGTGCCAGGACGGCGCGGTGAAGACCTGCGCGTACTCGTCCATCAGGCTGGTGTAGTAGTCGAACGCCGCCTGCTGGGTGACGTCGAGCCGGGCGGGCTGCTTGTTGCCGTCGCTGTCGGTCAGCTGGAGGTCGGGGCGGCTCTCTATCCACGGGTCCATGTGGCCCGGGGAGTTGATCTCGGGGATGATCTCGACGTGGTACTTGTCGCCGAGGGCGACGAGGCCGCGCAGTTCGTCCTTGGTGTAGTAGCCCCAGGTGTTCGCTTCGGGGTGCGCGTCGCTCTTCACCTTGATTTCCAGGAGCAGTTGGTTGAGCTTGTGGTACGCCATCTCGCGCACCAGGTTCTCCAGCCAGGGCAGGGAGACGTGGATGTAGCAGGCGCAGACGCCGACTCCGCGCTCCTTGTACCGGGGAACGTCGACCGTGTGTCCGGCCGGTATGCGGTCGCTCCGGGCGAGGAGTTGGAGGAGGGTGCGGGTGCCGTAGAAGGCGCCGGTCTCGGTCGCGCCGGTGACCGACAGCCGTTGGCCCGCCTGGAGTTCATAGCCCTCCGCGCCCAACGAGCCCTGGGTCGGCCGGACTTCGATCACGATGTCGCCGGGGCGGCCGGCACCACCTCGTACGACCGGCACCGTTCCGTGGCCTGCCGCCTTCAGGTCGTCGGCGAGGGTGTCGGCGACCCTGCGTTCGCTCGCGCTGCCGGCCACCAGCCGGGTGCCGGCCCCGAAGTCGTAACTCCCGCTCTGCGGAGTCCAGTTGGACAGGGCGGGCACGGTCACCGGGGGCACCGCCTGCTCCTGCCGGGCCGCGACCGCCGGCGCCACGGGTGCCATGAGCAGCGCGAACACCGCCGCAAAGCCGACCAGCCGGAACCGTCTCTTCCCTCGCTCAGCCATGACACTCCACCGGTCGCGATTGATCGGACGACTGATGATTGGACTGTGCTCGGAGGCTGTCAACGGGTGCTGGGAGCAGCCAAGTCGAGCCATTGATCGGATGACCAGCAGGTCAGTCGGGACCCGCCCGGCGTCGGCTCGTGAAAAGTCCAAGAAGACGGGAGCGAATGTCCAAGGCCGGTCGCCTCTCGACGCGACGCCCCTGCCGAGGCACAGTTCTCCCTACGTACTCGCCAGTAGATTGAAGGAGCGCGCCCGTGACCAGCTGGATCGGCCGTACCGCCGCCGGGATCTCCGCCGCCGTACGCGAGAAGCGGGCCACGCCCCGTGAGGTGGTGGCCGAGCATCTCGCCCGGATCGAGCGGCTCGACGGGCGGATCGGCGCGTTCCGGGTGGTGCGGGCCGAGGCCGCGCTCGCGGAGGCCGACGCGGTGGGCGAGCGGGCAGACCTGGCCGAACTGCCGCTCGCGGGCGTGCCGGTGGCCGTGAAGGACAACCTCGCGGTGACCGGCGAGTCCACGCGGTTCGGCTCCGCCGCGACCCCGGACACCCCCGCAGACCACGACCATGCCACCGTGGCCCGGCTGCGCGCGGCGGGCGCGGTGGTCGTGGGGCTGACGAACGTGCCCGAGCTGTGTGTCTTCGGCACCACCGAGGGTGTCTACGGCACCGCCCGCAACCCGTGGGACACCACCCGCACCGCAGGGGGTTCGTCGGGCGGCAGCGCGGCGGCGGTCGCGGCCGGCCTGGTGCCGATCGCGCTCGGCAACGACGGTATGGGCTCCCTGCGCATACCCGCGGCCAACTGCGGCCTGGTCACCATCAAGCCGGGGTTCGGGGTCGTCCCGGCCGGCATCGGCGACGGCGACTGGTTCGGAATGTCCGAGAACGGCCCCCTGGCGACGACCGTCGAGGACGCCCGGCTGATGTTTTCGGTCATCGCGGACATCGAGGTCGTACGTCCCGACGAGTCCGTTCCCCGCAAGGTGGCCGTGTCCGTGCGCAGCCCGCTCGCCGGAGTCGCCGTCAGCAAGCCGTATACAACCGCTGTCCGGGAGGCGGCCGGGCTGCTGGCCGAGGCGGGGCACGCGCTGCACCGCGCCGATCCGCCGTACCCCCTGTCGCTGAGCACCACGTCGCTCGCGCACTGGACGGCGGGCACCTCGGTGGACGCGGACGGGCTCGACCCGAGCAAGCTGGCGCGGCGGACGCGGGTGCACGCGGCGATCGGACGGCGGTTCGTGAAGAGCGTCCGTACCGGCAGGAGCCGTGAGCAGCTGCGGGAGCGGCTCACGCCGTTCTTCGCCGAGCACGACATCCTGCTGACGGCGGCGCTGGCCCGCCGCTCTCCCAAGGCCGGGCCGTGGCACGAGCGGGGCTGGCTGCGAAACGTGCTGGCCAACACCAACTACTCGCCGATGACTCCCCCGTGGAACCTCACCGGCTGGCCCGCGATGTCGGTCCCGTTCGGCACGCTGCCCTCGGGCGCGCCCTGTGCCGTGCAGCTGGTGGGGCGGCCGGGGTCGGAGGCCGCGCTGCTGGAGCTGGCGGAGCAGTTGGAGAAGCTCCGCCCGTGGGTGCGGACCGCGCCACTGGACTGAAGGTCCTGGCTAGAGGGCGCGGTACATGATGTGCAGGCCCACGCGGCCGTCCCGGGGATGGTCGAAGGCGTCCGGCACCGTGCCCAGGATCGTGAAGCCGAGGGAGCGCCAGAGCTTGACGGCGGGGTTGGTCTCGACGACCGCGTTGAAGACCATGCCCCGGAAGCCCTGTTCGCGGGCGGCGGTGAGGATGTGTTCGGCGAGGGCGCGGCCGATGCCCCGGCCGCCGTGGTCGGGGTCGACCATGAAGCCGGCGTTGGCGATGCGGTCGGCCGGGCCGCCGTAGTTGGGGGTGACGAAGGCCGAGCCGACGATCGTCCCGCTCTCGTCCTCGGCGACGTACACGCGCTTGGGCGGGGACGTCCACAGGGCCCGGGCCGCCTCTTCGGAGGTGTCCCGGGCCCAGGTGTAGGTGTCGCCCGCGGCGACGATCCGGTGCCAGAAAGGCCAGATCCGCGGCCAGTCGTCGGCTGCGGCTTCTCTGATCAGCATGGGCGTGATTTTCGCACGCCCATGCTGTCGGCGATCGCGATGGGTCCCTTGGGGGTCAGTCCACGCTGGGCAGGATGTGGGGCTCTGCGAGGTCGTCCTCGTAGCCCGCGAGTCGGATGGGGGCGGACCGTGCCCACACGGCCAGGCTGCCGAGCTCGTCGGACCGGTGGCCCGCACGCTCCGTCGGTTCCTTGGGGCGTTGCTCGCGATTCGTCTTCTCCGGTGTCACCGCGCACTCCTTATGTGTCGGGTCACCCTCGGGGCATACCGGCCGTTCTCCGGTCCGGTACCTGAGGCCCGCTCGGGTGTGGGTTGAAGGCAGTTCGGACGCGGTGGCGCCGGTTACTCGTGTGAGAGCAGGCCGTTGTGAACGGCTTGCCCCGGGACGGACCACGGGTGTGGGTGGGACCCCTTGTTGCTGTCCGTCTGCCTCAGACTAACCAAATGAGCGGCCTGCCGCTCGATGGGGCTGAAAACATGGAGTAAAAATTAGCAACGCTCAGCCACCGGGTCCGGACGGCACAATCACATGATGCGGTCGGCGATGCGGGTCGTGCTGTGCAGCAGGTGTTCCAACGGGCCGCGACGGAACCGTCGGGTCCAGGCGGTCGCCAGGAGCATCGAGGCAGCGATGAAGACGAGCAGGGACAGAAGTGCCGGGCCCGTCGACTCCTCCATGCCGACGGCACGGATGGCGAGGATGTGCAGGACATAGGCGGTCAGCGCGGTCATACCGACCGAGGTCACCGGTACGGCCAGTCGGGTGAGGCGGGGCAGCCGGTGCGTCGCCCAGAGGCAGAGAGCTACGACGGTGAGCGCGACGCCTGTGCTGCCGAGGATGGAGAACGTCGTCTGGCTGTGCGGTGCGGCCACCAGCAGCCAGGCGGCCGGGGTGTCGTCGCCGAGGTCTCCGACGGTGTCGGACCACCAGGCCGAGGATGCCGGACCGCCGTTCGTCGCCGCGCCGACCGCGGTGAGCGCGTGCGGGACGAAGTGCAGGGCCAGCCAGGAACCGCCGTAGCCGAGCACGGTCAGGGCGGCGCCGGTGAGGAGCAGGCGGGTGCGGAGGCCGGGCCGGGTGAGGTCGAGGCGGGCCAGTGCCATGCCCGCGACCATGAACGGCATCCAGGTGAGCACCGGGTACGCGCCGGTGAACAGCAGCTCCATGAAGCCGTCCGTGCCGGTGACCCTGGCGAGTGGATCGCCGGCGACGACGGCGTCGGCCCAGTCGCCGCCCTCGATGGACTGCCGTACCGCGTACAGCACTTGGGGCAGGACGAGCGCGCCCGCGGCGGCGACGGCCGCCAGTGTCCGTGCGCTCAGCCGGTGCAGCGGCAGGACGAGGAGGAAGAGAAGGCCGTAGCAGGAGAGGATCACGTCGACGTCGGTGTCCAGTGCGGTCAGGACGTAGCCCAGTGCCATCAGGACGAGCGCGCGGACGACGATCCGGCCCACCGCCTGCCGCCCCGCGCGTCCGGTGCGGGGTTCCGGGCGGCCGGTGATGAGCACCAGCGAGAACCCGGCGAGCAGCGCGAACAGGGCGGAAGAGCGGCCGCGTGCCAGCTCCAGGACGAAGCCCAGTGGCCCGCCGACGGCGGGATCGGGGCCGACGTGCGCGGCGTACATGCCGAGGACCGCGAGTCCGCGGGCCAGGTCGATGGCTACGAGCCGTCCCGTCGGCGGTGTGCGCGCGGGAGGCGGGGGGTCCGGTGTGTGCGAGGGCGGTTGCGGGGGCGGATGGGGTAAGACCGGCGGCGCTGGTTGGGTCATGCGTTTCAGGATCGGGCGCGGCGAGCCTCCCGACCATCCGGCAGGTGACCGGAGTCGACCCCGCCGACCGGCGGGGCACCCCCGCCGACGGGCGGCGCGCGGAAGCACTCGCGGAACCAGTGGGCGGATCCCGGCGTCGTAGCGATCCGGCAGTGATCGGGCGGGGAGCGGTGCGCACATGATCCGGGTTCTGGTGGTCGACGACGAGGCCATGGTCCGTACGGGCTTCCGGCACATCCTCGATGCCGCGGACGACATCGAGGTGGTGGCGGCCGTGTCCGGCGGCGCGGCGGTCCGTACCGTGCGGGAGACGCGTCCGGACGTCGTGCTGCTCGACATCCGGATGCCGGACGTGGACGGACTCACCGTGCTGGCCGAGCTGCGCCGTCTGCCGGAGCCGCCGGTGGTCGCCATGCTCACGACCTTCGACATGGACCAGTACGTGGCGGCGGCCCTGCGATCCGGCGCGTCCGGCTTTCTGCTGAAGGACACCGATCCGGAGCAACTGCCGTACCTGATACGTTCCTTGGCCGACGGCGGGGTCGTACTGTCGGCCAAGGTCACCCGCACCGTCGTCGGCGGTTATCTGGACGCCGATCCGCGCGGCCCGGCCGCCCTCGGCATCGGCCGGCTGACCGAGCGCGAGCGGGCCGTGCTCGTCCTGGTCGCCGAGGGGCTGTCCAACACCGGGATCGCCGAGCGGATGCACCTCAGCTCCGCGACGGTCAAGGACCATGTGAGCGCCGTCCTGGCCAAGTTGGAGGTGAGCAGCAGGGTCCAGGCGGCGCTGCTCGCCGACCGCGCCGGCCTGCTCAAGGAATCGCCGTCGGCGCCGGAGGGCCGATGACTCCCCGCCGCCCGCCCGCTCCCTGGCTCGACGCCGCTCTGCTCGCCGCCGCCCTGCTGGACGTCTGGGTCCACGTCGACCCAGGCGACCGCATCGCCATGGCCTGCGCCCTGCTGGGCGCCTTCGCCCTCGTACTGCGTCACCGGCTGCCGCTGCTGACGTACCTGCTGGCGCTGCCGGCCACCTTCGTCACGGACTCGGTGTTCGCCACCCTCGCCGCGCTGTACACCCTGGCCTCGCTCTCCCGTCGCCGCGTCCTGCTGGCCGGCTGCGCGGCGGTGTTCACGGTCGGCGACACCACGGCATGGTCGTGGCCGGTACCGGAGTTCGCCGACCCGACGGACGCCGCGACGCTCATCACCATCACCTACAGCCTGGCGACGGCGACGGCCCCCGTCTTCCTCGGACAGCTCGTCCAGGCCCGGCGCGAACTCGGACTGCGCCTCACCGAGATCACCGAAGCCCGCGAGCACGAACGCCGGCTGCTGGCCCAGAACGTGCTCGCCAAGGAACGCGCCCAACTGGCCCGGGAGATGCACGACGTCGTCTCCCACCAGGTCAGCCTGATCGCCGTACGGGCAGGGGCGCTCCAGGTGGGCAACCGGGACCCGGAGGCGAAGGAGGCCGCGGCCGACATCCGGCGGCTCGCCGTGCAGACGCTGGACGAACTGCGCCACATGGTCGGCGTGTTGCGCGCCGCCGGCAGCCGCCCCACCGAACTGACGCCGCAGCCGTTGCTCGCCGACCTGCCACAACTGGTCGACGGCAGCGGCATCGAGGCCGAACTACGGGCCGAACTGCCCCAGGAACTCCCGCCCGCGGTGCAGCGCGCCGTCTACCGAACCGTCCAGGAAGCGCTGACCAACATACGCAAGCACGCTCCCGGTTCCAGGGCCGCGATCCGTATCGGGCAGCAGGACGGGACCGTACACGTCGTGGTCGTCAACTCCGCCCCGCAGCGCCCCGCGCTCCCCCTCCCCGGCTCCCACCACGGTCTGGTCGGCCTGCGCCAGCGTGCCGAACTGCTCGGCGGCAGCGTCAGCGCGGGCCCCACGGTCGACGGCGGCTACGAACTGCGGCTCGAGTTCCCGGCACAGGACGCGTCCTGAGGCGGCTGATCGGCCGGGCTTCGGGGACCGATCCGCTCGGCCAGGTGCCGCCGGTAGTTCGGGCACTGGGTGACGTCCTCGTACTCGCAGTTCAGGCCGCCCTCGATGAGCTCCAACGAGGCCTGCGCCGCCGCGATTCTCGACCGGAGTTCCTCGGCCGCGGGACGCAGGATCTCGTGCCGGGTGGCGCGGTCGACGGTCGCGGACAGGCTCCCGATGGTGTTCAGACCGAGGCCGGCCTCCTTCAGGACGAGGATCGTCGCCACGCGGTTGAGGTCGTCCGCACCGTAGCGGCGGCGCCCGCCCGCGTCCCGTCCGGGGTGCAGCAGACCCATCGCCTCCCAATGCCGCAGCACGTGCGTGGCCAGGCCGAACCGTGCCGCGAGGGCGCCGATGCTCAACGTGCCGGCGCCGCCGCCGACTTCGCTTGACTTCATGCCGACATTAAGTCGCAGCATGACGTCCATGTCCAAGAACCAGGAAGCGGTGGAAGAGCGCCGTGACACCGAAGCCCTGCTGGCCGTCCTCGATGCCGCGGACGAGATGCCGAGCGCCGTCCAACTGCGGGCGCGTTCCTACGAGTTGCTGTCTCTCGTCCCCGGCTCGACCGTCGTGGACGTCGGCTGCGGCGGCGGACGGGCCGTCGCGGAGCTGGCCGAACGCGGCGTCCACGCGGTGGGCGTGGACCCCGGCCCGTGGATGCTGGCGGCGGCCCAAAGGCGTTGGCCGGAGGCCGAGTTCCGGGAGGCCGGGGCGGAGGATCTGCCGTTCACCGACAAAAGCGTGCGCGGCTACCGTGCCGACAAGCTCTTCCATCTGCTCAAGGAGCCGGGGCGCGCGGTGGCCGAGGCACGACGGGTCCTCTGCCCGGGCGGCAGGATCGTCCTGGTCGGTCAGGACTGGGACGCCATCATGATCGACTCGGACGACGCGGCGCTCACCCGCACGATCGTGCACGCCCGCGCCGACCTCCTCGCCACGCCCCGCGCCGGCCGCCAGTACCGCAGCCTGCTCCTGACCGGAGGCTTCGACGACGTCACGGTCGAGGTGCATACCAGCGTGTTCACCGACCCCGCGATGCTGCCCCTGCTCGCGAGGCTCGCCGAGCCGGCCTGCGCCGACGGCGCCGTCGATCGTGACCGGGCGGACGCGTGGCTCGCGGAACAGCGCCGACGTGCGGAGGCGGGCCGCTTCCTCGTAGCGATTCCGTTTTTCGTGGCCGCCGGCTCCGCCTAGGTCGTGTCCGCAAAGTCCCGTCGTCCGCCCGGAGGGCGGGCCCCGCGGCGTCCGGTGCGTGCTCTGGGGGTCCCCCCGGCCGGAGGCTGGGGGAGTGCCGGGCGGAAGCCCTCGTACTGGACG
>Ga0307511_10000671_pt1 | contig 36432 bp, 33 predicted proteins | sample 13_EM_MG_FD_200266 | JGI IMG/M metagenome (GOLD analysis project Ga0307511, IMG submission 200266) | Populus trichocarpa ectomycorrhiza microbial communities from riparian zone in the Pacific Northwest, United States - 13_EM | ecosystem: Host-associated > Plants > Roots > Unclassified | place... | reverse complement strand
AAGGCGCGAGCGCGCCGATGCTGGCGTAGGTCGGAAGACAGGCGATCATCAGCGAACCGCCGCACATCATGGTCACCGAAATGAGCATCGAAGTCTTGCGCCCGCGGCGGTCGGCGATACGCCCGAACAGCCAGCCGCCGATCGGCCGCATCAGGAAGCCGGCGGCGAACACGCCCGCCGTGTTCAGCAATTGCGCGGTGGGATCCGACTTGGGGAAGAACGAGGGCGCGAAGTACAGCGCCGAGAAAGCGTAGACGTAGAAGTCGAACCACTCGACCAGGTTGCCGGAAGAGGCGGCAACGATTGAAAAGATGCGGTGGCGCTTTTCGTGCGCGGAGTATTGCCCTGGGATCTGGCCAGGTTCTGGAGCGGCCGGCGCCTGCGCGGCGCCGGAGACGGCGGTGTTCATGACTGCGTCCTTCTTTACATCGATCGTGCAGACAATATTATGAACCCGGCGGGGGTTGCGCTGCCAGTGATGTCCTACATGGCGACACGGGGTCAAGCTCGCCCGGTCCGCTCAAATCGGCCCGGGACTCGGATATTCCTGGCCCGGCCGCGAAGGCTCATCAATCCGAAAAACGGGCTCTTGCCGCCGAAAACGGGCCGATTCGCCAGAAATGGCGATTAATTCGGAAAAGACCGAATTAATCGGCACTCGCAGCCGGAGAGCCGGCTCGGAAACCGCCCCGTGCATTCACGCTTCGCTTATGCGACCCATCGGTGCGGCGAAACCGGTCGCGCCGGCCTGCGCCTGCCCTTACGAGACTAGAGAACCAGCTCGCGCGCCGCCCCGCGCACATCCATCTCGTACTCCAGCCCGATCACCGGCGGCCGCGCATAGACCCACACCAGCCCACCCGCGCAGGCGCCGCGACTGGCCAGCACCTCGCCGACCAGGTGGCCGATGTCCTGCACCGTATACGCCTCGGTGGTCACCGCGTCCTGCCAGGAGAAGCCCAGCAACTCCAGGCGCTTCTCCATTTCCGCCACCACGAACTCGACCTTCTCGCGCATGCCTTCGGTCGAAGTGTCGTTGTAGCGCACGATGCGCTCGGCGTAGGAGGCGCTGCCGCCACGCACATCGCCGCCGCCCGAGAGCACAAAGGTGGGACGCGCGCCCGCCTTGGCCGGCACGCTATAGGAGAAGGCGTACATCACCGGCTCCTTCGGCTCGCCGTACATCGGGCACACGTTGGTGCGCGCCACCGGGTTGACCGCGTCCTTGGCGCCCTCCTCGCCCTGGTAGATGCCCCAGCGCTTGAGCGTGCCCACGTAGGCCTTGTTGAAATCGATGAAGCCCTGGTCGGTGAACTGGCCGGGCGAGCGCAGCTCGCAGGCGGCAAACGCGGTGGTGGGCCGGCCGATGGATTGCAGATGCGCCTCGACGGCCGCGAACGCCTCCAGCAGCGGCAGCGGCTTGAGAAAGCGCGCGCGCTCCATCTCGAACCCCGGCTGCGCGGCCACGCCGCCGGAGTACTGGAACACGGCCTTGATGTAGCGGTAGCCGCCGGCCTCGAATACGGGAACTGGATTCATCGTCTCACTCGCTTGCGCATGATGCGCTTGAAGATTGTTCGGGTTGCAGCGCTCGCGCCGATTCTAAACTGACAGCGCCAGGCATGGCGCGCGGACGCCATGCGTCGACCGCCATGCGAAGCCCGCCGCCTCAGTCGATTTTCATGTTCGACTGCTTGACCACCTGCTCGTACTTGGCGATCTCGCCGCTGATGTGCGCGCCGAATTTTTCCACCGAGCCGCCGATCGGCTCCAGGCCGCGCTCGTCCATGCCCTTGCGGATCGCCGGGTCGGCCAGCACCTTGTTGAATTCGGCGTTCATGCGCGCCACCACCTCCTTCGGCGTGGCGGCCGGCGCGAGGATGCCGTACCAGGAATCGGTCTCGAACCTGGGGTAGCCCTGCTCGGCAATCGTGGGGATGTCCGGCGCCTGCGGCACGCGGGTCAGAAAAGTGGTGCCCAGCGCCTTCAGCTTGCCCGAGCGCACATGCGGCAGGAAATCCGGCAGATTGCCGAACATCACGTCGACCTGGCCGCCGAGCAGGTCGGTCAGCGCCGGGCCCTGCCCCTTGTAAGGCACGTGCACCATGTCGATGCCCGCCATGGTCTTGAACATCTCGCCGGCGAAGTGCGCCGTGGTGCCGTTGCCGAACGAGGCGTACGACAGCTTGCCGGGATTGGCCTTCGCGTAAGCCACCAGATCCTTCAGGCTGCTCACCGGAATACCGGGACGCGCCGCGAACACGTTGGCGGTGCGCGCCATCAGCACCACGGGCTTCAGGTCCTTGAGGGTGTCGTAGGGCAGGGTCTTCATCAGGGTCTGGTTGACCGTGAAGCTGTTGGCCACGCCGACAAAGGTGTGCCCGTCGGTCGACTTGGCTGCCGCGTCCACGCCGATCACCGTGCCCGCGCCGGGCTTGCTCTCGATCACCACCGCCTGTCCCAGGGTCTTGGGCATGTCCTGCGTGAGCAGGCGCACCACCTGTTCCATGGTGCTGCCGCCGGCCGGGAAGGGCACGATGAAGCGCACCGGGCGCGACGGCCAGGCTTGCTGCGCGCTGGCGGGCGCGGCGGCCCCCAGCGCGAGGCAGGCGGCGGCGAGCACCCGCGCTCCTGCGCGTACACGTACGTTCAACCCTGCGTTCACCGGTTTGAAGAATTGCCCGAAGCTGCCGAGCGCGGTACTGATGGCAATCATCGCGGATTTCCGGCGTGACTTAGCACGCCGCCCTTACATGATCAAAGAAGCACTTTGCCATGCAAAAGCTATTCCATGCGCATTGCGGGGCATGCCTCGCATGGCCGATGCCTTTTGTAGCAGACATTGCCGGGACGTTGCGGCAGCGGCACCCGCCGCCTACTTCGCCGGCGGCTCCGGTATCGTCAAGGGCCCGCAACCGGTCTCGGCCACGTAGAACGCCATCAGCTTGGCGGGCCTGGCCGGGTCCACGTTTTCCACAAACGCATGCAGGGTACCCGGCGGCTCGAACCAGGTCTGCCCCGCCGCGTAGACGATGGGCGCGCCGCTGTTCAGTTGCGAGCGCAGCGCGCCCTCGATCACCACCGCCGTCACCTCGCCCGGGTGGCGATGCGGGCCGCTGAAAGCCAGGGGCGGAAACTCGACCAGCGCGGTGGTCACCGACTTGCCCGGCACGCTCGCCAGCGGGCTGCACGAGAGCGGGGTGACGATGGTGGTCGGGCGCCCGGCGGCCTTGTCGGCCGCGCTGCTGGAGAACAGCGGGCCGCTGTCGGTGAAACACACGCTGTCCCACATGCTGATGGCCGCCCTGGAGGCGGAAAGGCGGGCGCCCGGGGAGAGCGCGAAACCGGCCGCCGCCAGCAGCGCCAGGGCCGCCACGCTGCCGCCGGCGCCGTATTGCCGCATCAAGGTCAAGGTCTTCATGCCGCCCTCCGTAGTTTCAACAGGTCCTGCGCGCGCAGCTCCGGCTTCCAGCCCAGCTCGCGCCGCGCCTTGCCGCTATCGACTGCCACGCTTTCTTCGGCGAAATTGAACACGCCGCCGCAGGCGCGCTGCATGGCAAGCAGCGCGCCGACCGCCGCCGCTTCCACATGCAGCGGGCAGTTGCCGCGCTTTTCGTCAAAGCCGGTATGCGCGCCATAGAGCTGGCCATAGCGCAGCACCGTGCCCGAGAGGCCCGGCGTGTTCAGCGTAATGTCCTCGAGCGCGATCACGCCGCCGATCGACACGGCTCGCGCGCCCTGCGCCTGCGTGTCGAGGGCCTGCTCCTCGGTATGCGGTGCGGCACGTGATTCACCGCCTGGCGCATAGGCCCAGGCGATGCTTTGCGCGATCAGGCGCGTGGCGCCGGCCGCCAGCGCGGCGTCGGCCAGGTTGCGGGTGCCGACGCGGCGCACCCGCGCGTTGCGCTCCAGCGCATCGGCCATGCGCGCCGGGTCAAGCGCGGGCGGCAGGTCGGTGAGCTGGTGCATCACGATGGCCGGCTTGATGTGCTTCAGGGCCCGGGTCAGCGCGGGCGCGTCGAACACGTCGAGCACCACCGGTTTGACTCCCAGGCTCTCCAGCATGGGGACGCGCTGCGCCTGCCGCGTGCTGCCATGCACCTCATACCCGTTCGCCACCAGCAAGGGCGAGAGCGCGCGGCCCACCGCCCCGCCCGCGCCCGCCAGGAATACCCGTACCTGCATCCTGTTTCTCCAAAGACGTTCAACCAGCATACGCCCGAGAATAGGCTTACCATGACCCAGTTGAAAGTGCCAAAAATTGCATATCCGACTAGGCCATGATTTCCGCCCCTGCCCCTGCCCTTACCGCTGCTACCCTGCCCGCCCTCGACCGGCGCCGCGCCACGCCCCTGCACCGGCAGATCTACGAGCGCTACCGCCGCGCCATCGCGCAGGGCCTGCTTCAACCGGGCGAGCGCGTCGCCTCGGCGCGCAGCCTGGCCGCCGAACTCGGGGTGGCGCGCGGCACGGTGGAGGCCGCCTACGCGCAGCTGGCCGGGGAGGGCTATCTGCAGCCGCGCGGCCAGGCCGGCACGATGGTCGCGGCACTGGTGCCGGCCGTGCGGCGCTCCGTTGCCGCGCAGCCGAACCGGAGCCACAGCGAGCGCCAGTGCGCCGATGACCCCGCGGCACCGCTCGCCCTCCCCGCGCTCAATGCCGAGCCCCTGCCCTTCCAGCTCGGCATCCCCGCGCTGGACGCTTTTCCGCGCAAGCTGTGGGCGCGCCTGGCCAACCGCGTGATCCGCGCCACCGGCCCGATCGACCTGCACTACGGCGACCCGGCCGGCCTGCCGGCGCTGCGCGCGGCGATCGCGGGGTATCTGCTGGTCTCGCGCGGGGTCGCCTGCGCGCCGCAACAGGTGATCGTGATGGGCGGGCACCGCGCTTCACTGGCGCTGGTCGCGCGATTGCTGCTCAAGCCCGGCGAAGAGGTTTGGGATGAGGACCCGGGCTACCCGGCCGCGCGCGAGGTGCTGGCAGCCTGCGGCGCGCGCCTGGTGCGGGTGCCGGTGGATGGCGAAGGCATGCGCATCGGGGACGCGCTGCGGCTGGCGCCAAAAGCGCGCCTGGCGCTGGTCACGCCTTCGCATCAGGCGCCGCTCGGCGTATCGCTCAGCCTGCCGCGCCGCCTGCAACTGCTGCAATGGGCCGCGCGCGCCCGCGCCTGGGTGGTCGAGGACGACTACGACGGCGAGTACCGCTACACCGGCCCACCCCTGCCCGCGCTCAAGAGCCTGGACACGCGCGACCGGGTGATCTACGCCGGCAGCTTCAGCAAGGTGCTGTTCCCGGCGCTCACCCTCTCCTACCTCGTGCTGCCTGAAGCCCTGGCGCGGCGCGCGCAGGCCGCCTGCCGCGAACTGGGCAACGGCCCGCCGCAACTGACCCAGGCCATCGTCACCGCCTTCATGGCCGGCGGGCATTTCGCCCGCCACCTGAAAAAGATGCGCCTGCTGTATGCGCGGCGGCGCGCGCTGCTCGCCGGTGCGCTGCGCGAGGCGTTCGGGGAGCGCATCGCCATCGACCTCACGGCCGGCGGCATGCACCTGATCGTACGTATCAAGGGACGGCGCGGCGCGGGGTTCAGCGATGTGGCGATGGCGCGGCGCGCGCAGCAGGCCGGGCTGATGTGCCGCCCGCTGTCAGAGCGCGCGCTGGCGCATCCCTGCGGGCAGGGATTGATGGTCGGGTTCACGAATGTGACGACGGCAATGCAGGCGCTGGAACTCGCGCGGAGGCTCGATCAAGCCTTGGGCTAATGGCAAGTCACTTACTGGGTCATGGAAGAACGGCTAAGCAAATGGGAACTCTTAAAGCCCTTATGACAAGCGCATTCGATATCAACGCTAATATCTCAAAGAATTGGAGAATATGATCTAGTAGCAGCCTACCTTACCGACTCGATCCTGACGAATCTCAAAAGAAGTTTTTGAATAGCGCCGCACCACTCATAAGAATATCAATCCAATAGCGAGGCAGGCAATCATGTCAGTCCAAATACTAAAAGGTATCCACGATCGCGCCCTACGTGCGAAGGAAGATTCTGACACTCTCTTCTTTCTTGCGCTTACCTACCTTGGAGAGGCAACGATCAAGACCATCGTATTGGGCATGATCGCTGCAATTCGCGATGATAAAGATCGAGCTCGTTATCGTCTTTTGCACAAACTTGTAAGATCAGACGGCATCGGTGACTGGGGAAAATCGCTTGACGAAATTTTCCGCGGCATAGCGGCCCAGCACCTATGCGATGAAGCGAGCGTAGAGAGAGCCGATCTTGAAAAAAGGGCTGGTTCAGGAGAATGGCAACACGAAGCCGTAACCCTTATGAGAGCCGCTTTGCATGAGGTTGATCCTGCCTCGGAACTAGAGCCACTACCTGGGAAGGTTGACTTAAAAAGATGGTTTTCAATCTTCGCGGTGCTCCGAAACAAGACTAAGGGGCACGGCGCGACGCTTGGAGCACGTTATAAGGCCATTTGCCCACCACTTGAGAAATCTATCCTTCTAGTACTTGATAATTTTTCTCTCTTCGCCAGGGAATGGGCGTTCCTACATCAAAACTTATCTGGAAAGTACAAAGTCCTGCGGCTTGGCGAGGCGGCCGGCAAATTTGACGAGTTGAAACAAAAACCGTCTGAAAGCATGCCAGATGGCGTTTACGTATATTTTGACCGTCCGACCTACGTCGAGTTAATAAAAACAGACAGCGACGCTCAAGACCATTTTTTTCCAAACGGGGGATTTGACGATAAAAAGTTTGAGCTTCTGTCTTACCTCACCGACAACAAAATGACCTTGCCGGCCACCGAGTATCTGCATCCAATAACAGATCTTCCGGGCAGTGAGACTGAAGGAATAGGTGTCCTCGACATCCATGGACAAAGCTTCTCCAACCTTCCACCGCGCCCCCCGGGCTACGTGTCTCGCCTTGATCTTGAGAGAGAACTCAAGGATGTACTAACTGACGATCGACATCCGATAATCACACTGCTTGGCCGAGGAGGCATCGGAAAAACTTCGCTCGCATTAAGAGTACTCCATCAAATCGCAAACACACCTCAGTTTGGCGCATTAATTTGGTTTTCTTCTCGCGATATTGATCTCTTACCTGAAGGTCCAAAATCTGTAAGACCAAACGTATTGACGCAGAAAGACATCGCAACGGAATTCACCGAATTGACATCACCTGCGGAGAGGTCAATCGCTGGCTTTAAAGCCGAGCAATACATGAGCGATGCTATGAAGATGAGTCCTATCGGAGAACCCCTACTCTTTGCTTTCGACAACTTCGAAACAGTACGCAATCCTTCAGAGCTCTATACGTGGATCAGCACTTATATTCGGTTGCCAAATAAAGTGCTCATAACCACCAGAGAACGAGATTTCAAGGCAGACTATCCCGTAGAGGTACTTGGAATGACGGACTCAGAAAGCGACGAGTTAGTTGGAGAAACGGCCTCGCGCCTCGGTATCGGTGAATTGCTTTCTAAATCGTACAGGGAAGATATTCTCCAAGAAGCGGACGGGCATCCTTATGTTATTAAGATATTGCTTGGCGAGGTGGCGAAGGCAAAAAAGCCTGTCCCGATCGAACGAATTGTCGCTAGCAAAGATCATATTTTGGACGCGTTGTTTGAAAGAACTTACGCTTCGTTGAGCCAAAGTGCACGAAAGGTTTTTCTGACCGCCTGCGGTTGGCGCTCGGTAATTCCTCAACTCGCTATAGAAGCTGTAATTCTTTCAAACGCGCAAGAAAGAATTGACGTTGAGAACGCGCTTGATGAACTAAAACAGAGTTCCTTCATAGAAATCTCGGTTTCAGCTAAAGACAATGAGGCATTTGTCGCGGTACCTCTGGCCGCTGCGGTTTTCGGACGAAAAAAACTTGAAGTAAGCCCGTACAAAGCGGCGGTCCAGGCAGATTTATCGGTCTTGCATCTATTTGGAGCCTCTCAAAGGGTAGACGTGAAGCACGGCGTCGAACCAAGGATGCAACGCATATTCGCGATAGCCGCAAACAAGCTTGCAAACAGCCCAGAGGAAGAATCAAAGCGATTCGTACATATGCTTCAATACATCGCCGTAAAATTTCCCAAGGCTTGGCTTTGGTTGTCTGAGTTACAAGAAGAACTTCCCGAAAAGAAGCTGACCGCCGCCATCGAGTATACGCAGCGATACATTGAATCCGGAGAACTTTCAGACGAGCAAAAGCACCACGCATGGGACCGGCTTGCAAGACTTTATTCTCTTGAGAATGATTTTCTTGGAGAGATACATGCAACCGTGGAGAAGTGTTTGCTTGCAAACACTTCTCTGAATGAAATTAGTAGTAGCGCGGGCAAGCTCAATAGGCTTTTGAAGCCTGAAAACGTATTCTTAGAATTAGACGAAAGAAATGTGCTGCTGGCGAAATTGGCGAAAGCCTTCGAGGACAAGATGAAAAATGCATCTCGTTTGGACGCCACCGATTTCTCTCGATTGGCTTGGTTGTTTCTTAGGCTCGGTAACTATGAAAAAGCACGTGAATATACAAAACGTGGTCTGCAGATAGACCCTGAAAATCAACATTGTCTGGGCCTAAGTATTAGGGATTTCTATCAAAGCGCATAACGAGAGTTCAAGTTCGAGAAATTTGGACACTAGAAAAAATTGAGCCATCTAGCGACGGCGCGAATCGGAATTCCAGTCGTCCCCGAGGTGCAATTGCTCCATATGGCGCATATGCTGATGCATCTTTGTTAGGTCATTTGTTTGGTCTAGATTGCCAATGTGACAGGCAGAGAGAAAACGCGGCAACTAGTACGACTGCTTTGCCAGGGCAGTTGATTAAGTCGCCACGGCATTGCTGAAAAAGCAGATGCGCGAGACGGGGAATGAAGGTATGTTTGGCACGAGAGGCATGATCTGCCGGACGCCGCGTGACTTAAGCCGCTCTCCCGTGCGACCACATCAAGAGTCCTGGCTGAAGGGATGGCCGCGTGTTGCGGCAACTTTGGAATGGGCAGCGCATCCGCGCCGTGCCGGCCGTGAATTTTGCACGAGAACCTATGGTTTTATAGGGGTGCGCCGAAAGCCGGGCCTGCCATGATTGATCGTGGGCTTGAAGAAGGGCGTCACCGGCGCCCAAAACAGGAGTCCGGATTTTGCAGGAAACCTCAAGTTTTATATGGTTGGACGAAGGTCGGGCGCGTGCTTGAGAGACCGTGGTTTACCGTGGTTTCGCAGGCGGGTGATGCCAGTACCGGAAGATTCGGCGGCCATTTTTGTGAAAAAGGTTAGGTTTTGTTAGGGTGCAACGGTCTGCGACAGTTCGGATACCGTGATTTACCGTGGTTTCGCGCGGGCGCTACTACGTTTGTCCTGATCCAGGCCCGCGAACCAATGCCGCGCGCACCGGCTTGCTCTACAATCCGGAGCAGCGGCGCCGCCCTTAAAAAAGCGCCATCCATATAACGTACATGCAGGAGACATCCATGCTATTTCCTACTTCCCTGGTGGGCAGCTACCCGCAGCCCGAGTGGCTGATCGACCGCAAGAAACTGGCGGGCCGCTTTCCGCCGCGCACCCGCGCGAAGGAACTGTGGCGCATCCCCGAGGAGTTCCTGGAAGAGGCGATGAACGATGCGACGCGCATCGCGATCCGCGCGCAGGAAAATGCCGGGCTGGACATCGTGACCGACGGCGAAATCCGCCGCGAGAGCTATTCGAACCGCTTCGCCACCGCGCTGTCCGGCATCGACATCGACAACCCGGGCGTGGGCCTGGACCGCAGCGGCCACCCGAACCCGGTGCCACGCATCGTCGGCGACATCAAGCGCATGCGCGCGGTGGAAGTCGATGACCTGAAGTTCCTCAAGGCGAATTTGCGTGAAGGCAAGCAGGCAAAGATCACCGTGCCAGGCCCCTTCACCATGACCCAGCAGGCGCAGAATGATTTCTACCCCACCGAGGAAGACGCGGCGATGGCCTACGCGGTGGCGGTGAACGAGGAGATCCGTGCGCTGTTCGAAGCGGGGGCCGATGTGGTGCAGATCGATGAGCCCTATATGCAGGCACGGCCGGAGAAAGCGCGGCAGTATGGCTTGAAGGCGCTGAACCGCGCGCTGGAAGGCATCACCGGTACGACGGCGGTGCACATCTGCTTCGGCTACGCGGCGGTGATCCACGCGCGCCCGGAGGGTTACTCCTTCCTGCCCGAACTGCATGGCTGCTCGTGCAAGCAGATTTCGCTCGAAACCGCGCAGTCCAATCTCGACACCAAGGTGCTCGCCGAGCTGGACAACAAGAAGATCATCCTCGGGGTGATCAACCTGGAAGACATGAACGTGGAGCGCCCGGAGGTGGTCGCCCAGCGCATCCGCCGCGCCCTGCCCTATGCCAAGGCGGAGAACATCATCGTCGCCCCGGACTGCGGCATGAAGTACCTGCCGCGCGATGTGGCGGACGGCAAGATGCGCGCGATGGTGGACGGCGCGGCGATCGTGCGCCGCGAGCTTTCCGGGAAGTAAGGTCGGGCGGGTAAACCGGCGTGCGCCGCATCGTGGATGCGGCGCCGCGCAGGCGGCATCGGTAAGCGAAGCCCGTAGGTGGCATCAGGCAATAGCGCGCGCAAATAAGCGCACATAGCAGTACGTTCGCGGCATAATCGCCGCTGCAGGCGGAAGCCGGAAATTTGCCGCGCCGCCGTGCTGTTTGCATTTCGAACTATTAGGAGGAGACATGAAACTCGCATCCCGCGTGGCGGGTCTGGTCGGCACTGCCGCCCTCACCGTCGCCGCGTTTTTCGCGCCCGCATCCGCGCAGGCGCAGCAGCCGATCAAGATCGGCTTCGCCATGAGCCAGACCGGGCCGCTGGCCGCCAACGGCAAGGCGCACCTGATCGCCATGCAGATGTGGGCCGAGGACACCAACGCCAAGGGCGGTCTCTTGGGCCGCAAGGTGGAGCTGGTGGTGTACGACGACCAGAGCAACGGCGCGCAGATCCCGGCCCTGTATTCCAAGCTGATGGACTACGACAAGGTCGACGTGGTGGTCTCGCCCTACGGCACCAACATGACGGCGCCGGCGATGCCCCTGATCATGCAGCGGAACATGACGTTCCTGACGGTGTTCAACACCGGCACGAACGACAAGTTCAAGTACGACCGCTATTTCTCGATCACCCCGAGCGGCTCGGACTCCAAGCCGGAGACCTCGCGCGGCTTTTTCGAGATCGCCTCGCAGATGAAGCCCAAGCCCGTGACCGTCGCGCTGATCGCCGCCGACGCCGAGTTCGCGCAGAACACGGTGGACGGTGCGCGCGAGCACGTGAAAAAGCACGGCTTCAAGGTGGTGTACGACAAGAGCTACCCGCCCTCCACCGTCGACTACGCGCCGATCCTGCGCGCGGTGCAGGCGACCAACCCGGACGTGATCTTCATCGCCTCCTACCCGGCCGACAGCGTGGGCCTGATCCGCGCGATGAACGAGATCAAGATCAAGGCGCGGCTGGTCGGCGGCGGCATGATCGGCGTGCAGTTTGGCGGGCTGAAGGTGCAGCTGGGCGAACTGCTCAACGGCCTGGTGACCTATGACGTGTACTCGCCGCAGGCGACCATGAACTTCCCCGGCCTGAACGATCTGCTGGAGCGCTATCGCCCGCTGGCGGCCAAGGCCGGCGCGGACCCGATCGGCATCTACGGCCCCCCGTATGCATACGCGCTGATGCAGGTGCTCGGCCAGTCCATCGTCGGCGCCGGCGGCGTGGACCAGGCAAAGCTCAACACCTACATGAAGAGCCACGCCTTCGATACCGTGGTCGGCAAGGTCGAGTTCGGCAAGGATGGCGAATGGAAGACCCCGCGCCTGATCTACGTGCAGTACCAGGGCGTGAAGAACGGCGACCCCGACCAGTTCAAGAAGCCGGGCGTGCAGCCGATCCTATACCCGCCGCAGTACAAGTCGGGTGATCTGAAGGAACCCTACTCTCGTTAAAACGCGATGGCGGGCTGAAACAAAACGGGCGGCACTTCAGTGCCGCCCGTGTTCTTTGACAATCCGGAATCAAGACGTTTGTAATAGCCAGCCGCGCGAGAGCGCCGTCTGCACAGGCTTGGCTACATGCGCTCGGTTTCCCCGGCGCGCGGCTGCCACACCATCAGGCGCTTCTCGATCATGCCGACGATCCAGTCGAGCACCAGCGCGAAAGCCGTGAGCAGCAGGATGCCGGCGAACACCGTGTTGATGTCAAACACGCCTTCGGCCTGGTGGATCAGGTAGCCAACGCCGGAAGCCGAGCCGAGGTACTCACCCACCACCGCGCCGACGAACGCCAGGCCGACCGCGTTGTGCAATGAGGCGAACACCCAGCTCATCGCCGAGGGCAGGTAGACCGAGCGCAGCAGTTGACGATTGTTCGCGCCCAGCATGCGGGCATTGGCCAGCACCACCGGGCTGACCTCACGCACGCCCTGGTAGACGTTGAAGAACACGATAAAGAACACCAGGGTGAAGCCGAGCGCCACCTTGGAGGCGATCCCCAGACCGAACCACACCATGAAGATCGGCGCCAGGATCACGCGCGGCATGGCGTTGGCGCCCTTGATGTAGGGGTCGAAAATATCGGCCCAGGCGGGCGAGAGGCCCAGCCACAGGCCGATACCCAGGCCGGCGACCGTGCCGATGGCGAAGGCCAGCATGGTCTCGACCAGGGTGACCCACAGGTGGGCGTAGATTTCGCCGCCGGCGAACCAGTCCCACAGGCGCGAAGCGACCTTGAGAGGCTCACCGAAGAAGAAGGCGGCCTTGTTGGCGTCGTCAAAATAGAATGCCGGGATGTTCGGGTTGGTGCCGAGATACCAGAGGCCGAACAGCAGCAGCAGGATGCCGATCTGGTAGATGCGCAGGTTCTTGCGGCCGGGTTTGATGCGTTTGAGAAATGACATGTCGATCAGGCCTTCAGTTGCTGGCGATAACCCTTGAGGACTTCTTCCTTCATCGCATGCCAGATTTTTTCATGCAATTCGAGAAAGCGCGGGGTCAGGCGCACTTCGGAGACGTCGCGCGGACGCGGCAGGTCGATGGGGAAATCGCCGATCGGGTGCGTTTCCGGCCCGGCCGAGAGCACGACGACACGGTCGGACAGGGCGATCGCCTCTTCCAGGTCGTGGGTGATGAACAGCACCGACTTGCGGTCGGCGGCCCACAGCTCCAGCAACTCGTTTTCCATCAGCTGACGGGTCTGCACATCCAGCGCCGAGAAGGGTTCGTCCATCAGGATGATCTTCGGGTCGAGGATCAGGCATTGCGCCAGGGCCACGCGCTTGCGCTGGCCGCCGGAGAGCTGGTGCGGGTAGCGGTCGCCAAACCCGGCCAGGCCCACCCGCGAGAGCCACTCCCCGCCCTTGGGCACCGCCTGCTCCTTGGGCATGCCGCGAAACTGCAGCCCGGCGATCACGTTGTCCAGCGCGGTGCGCCAGGGCATCAGCGATTCGGACTGGAACAGGTAGCCGGCGCGGCTGTTGATGCCTTCAAGCGGCTCGCCGAACACCGTGCACTCGCCGGAGGACGGCAGCAGGAGGCCGGCGGCGACGTTGAGCAGGGTGGACTTGCCGCAGCCGGTGGGCCCGACGACCGAGACGAATTCACCGTCGGCGATGGTAAGCGTGGTTTCGCGCACCGCCGTATAACGGGCCGCGGCGTCCTCGCGCGAGATGAAGGTGCAGGTGATGTTATTGAGGCTGAGCGCGGTGGTCATGCGTCGTTTCTGGTGGGTTCGGGCCGGCGCGGTGGCGCCGGCCGCAAAACGGGCGGCTCGTGGCCGCCCGTGGATTTGCTCATGGACTTGAAGGAGCCCTGTGCCCGGGAGCTTACTTGTATTTCGCGTTGGCCTTTTTCACGAACTCGTTGGTGAAGGTCTCTTCAAGCTTGATCTGCTCCGGCTTGAGTTCCTTGTTGTACGAGGCCAGCACCTTGAGGGTGTTCTTCACGCCGGCTTCCGAGATCATGCCGTCGGGGGACACCGCTTCCTTGATCTTGTCGAAGGAGAACATGTAAAGCGCCTGGTCACCCAGCACGTAGGCCGGCGGCACGGTCTTGGCCACGTCGGTGGCCGAGGCCTTGGCGATCCATTTGTCGGCGCGCACAATCGCATTGGTCAGCGCCTGCACGGTGTTCGGGTTTTCCTTGACCCACTTGGTCGGCGCGTAGAGGGAGGCCGCCGGCATCGGGCCGCCGAACAGCGCCTCGGTGCCCTTCATGGTGCGGGTATCGGCGATGATCTTGACGCTGCCTTCCATCTCCAGCTTGGTCATGATCGGGTCGGTGTTCGAAGTACCGTCGATCTGGCCGCTCTTCACCGCCGCCACCGCGCCGGCGCCAGTGCCCACGCCGATCACCGCGACGTCGGTGGGCTTCAGGCCCCCCTTGGCGAGGAAGGCGTTGAGGATGATGTTGGTGGAAGAGCCTGGGGCGGAGACGCCCATCTTGTAGCCCTTCAGGTCGGCCGGGCTCTTGTAGCCGGCCGCCTTGGCCTTGGAGATGCCCACCGAGATCTGCGGGGCGCGGCCCATCTGCACGAAGGCGACCATCGACTGCTTTTTCGCCTGCATGTTGATGGTGTGCTCGAATGCGCCCGAGACCACGTCGGCGCTGCCGCCCACCACCGCCTGCAGCGATTGCGAGCCGCCGGCGAAGTCGCTGATCTTCACGTTCAGGCCTTCGTCCTTGAAGTAACCCAGTTGCTCGGCAATGGTCAGCGGCAGATAGTAGAAAGCCGCCTTGCCGCCGACGGCGATGTGCACGTCTTTCTTCTCGGGCGCCTGCGCGAAAGCAAAAGTCGAGGCCAGCGCCGCGGCCACGGCCGCCAGCGCGAATATGCGTTTCATGTTTTGTCTCCTGGATCGGAATTCAGACCAACATGCGATTTTACCCAATCCGCCGCCGGCCGCCCGAGGATTGCGCGGTGCAGCGCAGCAAAATCGGCGTGCATGGTCCGCTCAACTCCACGGCATCGGCGCTTGGTCGACACCGGGAGAAGCGGTCGGCACACGCACCGCCGCCGCCCCGGCGGCGGGTGCGACGCGCAGCCAGCGCGCCGCCGGCCGCGCCCTCCGGCGCGATCAGAACAGCGCGAGCTGCGGATTGACCTTGGGCGCGGGCCGCAGGCGCTCGGGCACGGCAAACAGGCTGGTGTCGCAGCCTTGGTACTTGCGCTGGTTGAAGCCGAGCCGCTCGCAGGCTTTCTTGAAACGCTGGGCGATCAGTTCGGCGAATACGCCCTCGCCGCTCATGCGCTTGCCGAACTCGGTCTCGTTTTCGCGACCATCGCGGCTCTGGCGGATCAGACTCATCACATGCTCGGCGCGCATCGGGAAGTAACGCGCCAGCCAGTCCTTGAACAGCTCGCGCAGTTCGTGCGGCAGGCGCACCATGGTATAGGAAGCTTCGCGCGCGCCCGCCTCCCAGGCAGCCTCCAGCACCGCCTCGATGTCGCGGTCGTTGAGCATCGGGATCAAGGGCGCGGCGAGGATGCCGACCGGGATGCCCGCCTCGGCCAGCTTGCGCATGGTCTCGATGCGCTTGTAAGGTGCGGCGGCGCGCGGCTCCAGCTTGCGCACCAGCTCGCCGTCCAGCGAGGCGCAGGAGAGGTACACCTTGGCCAGGCCCTGCGCCGCCATCGGGGCGAGAATGTCGATGTCGCGCTCGACCAGCGCCGACTTGGTGACCAGGCCAATCGGCTGCCTGAACTCGGCGCAGATCTCCAGCAGCGAGCGGGTGATTTTCCACTCACGCTCGACCGGCTGGTAGCAATCGGTATTCATGCCGATGGCGATCAGTTCGCACTTGTAGCCGGGCTTGGAGAGTTCCTTGACCAGCAGTTCGGCGGCATTCGCCTTGGCGAACAGCTTGGTCTCGAAATCAATGCCGGGCGACAGGCCCCAGTAGGCATAGCTGGGCCGCGCATAGCAGTAGATGCAGCCGTGCTCGCAGCCGTAGTACGGATTCATCGATAGCCGGAAGCCGATGTCCGGCGAATCGTTGCTGCTGATGATGCTCTTGGCCGTCTGCACCGTCACGGTGGTCTTGGGCGGCGCCTCGCCGTCTTCCTCGGCACGCGCCTGGTTGCCCTCCACCCAGCCGTCGTCCACCGCCTCGCGCCGCAGCGCATCGAAACGCACCTGCGGCGCGATGTTGGCCCCGCGCCCCTTGAAGGGCGTGTGCTCGCGCTGCACGGAATAGGCCTGCGCGCCCTCTTCCATGAGAGGCTCAGGCTGCGCGCGGTCGTGCCAGGGCCGGTTGTCGCGGGAATGGTCCGGATCGGATCGACTCATAACTGTATATTAGTACAGTTATTTGGTTTTGTGAAGGGCCTCCGGGTCCATCGCCCGATAACAATTCAGCCCAGGCGCAGCAGTTCCGCCGTCTCGTACAGCGGCAGGCCCATCACGCCGGTGTAGCTACCGGACAGATGGCTGACAAAGGCAGCCGCCGGCCCCTGTATGCCGTAGCCGCCGGCCTTGTCGAACGGCTCGCCGGTGGCGATATAAGCGGCGATCTCGGCGCGCGACAGGCGCCGGAAGGTGACGCGGGAATCCGACAGCGCCACCCTCATCTTTTTCGGCGTTGCCAACGCCACAGCCGTGAGCACGCGGTGCGTGGTGCCGGAGAGCCGGCGCAGCATGCGCGCCGCTTCCGCCTCGCGGTCCGGCGCGTCGCCCGGCTTGCCGAGAATCTCGCGGCCGATACACACAGTGGTATCCGCCCCCAGCACCGGCCAGGGCGCCAGGCCGCGCGCGGCGATCGCCCGCAACCCGGCTTGCGCCTTTTCCCCCGCCAGACGCTGCACGTAGGTAGCAGGCGCCTCGCGGCCATGCACGGCTTCATCGACGCCGAACTCGCCCAGCTTGAGCACCTCGAACTGCGTGCCGATCAGCGGCAGCAGCTCCGCGCGGCGCGGGCTGGCCGAGGCGAGGTGGACTTTTTGCACGGGCATCGATTCAGCTCATTCACGGTGATAGGGATGGCCCTGATTCAGGCTGACCGCGCGGTACAGCGCCTCGGCGAGAATCACCCGCACCAGCGCGTGCGGCAAGGTCAGGCTGGAGAGGCGGATCATCAGCGTGGCGCGCGATTTGACCTCGTCGCTCAAGCCATCGGCACCACCGATCACCAGGGCGACGTCGTCTCCTTCGCGCTGCCAGGCGCTGATCTTGGCCGCCAGGTCCTTTGTGGCAAGGTCCTTGCCGCGCTCGTCCAGCGCCACCAGCTTCGCACCCTGCGGGATGGCGGCGAGAATGCGCTTGGCCTCCGCCGCCATCATCTGCGCCGCCGTCTTGCCGCCTTCGCGCGGCTCGGGCTTGACCTCGATCAATTCGACGCGCGCCTCGGGGGGCATGCGCTTGGCGTACTCGGTGAAGCCGCTCGCCACCCAGGCGGGTGGCTTGTTGCCGACGGCGACGATGAACAGCTTCAACGCTTGGCGGGCTTCTTCGCCGCCTTCTTGGCTGCCGGCTTCTTCACTGCAACCTTCCTGGCCACAGTTTTCCCGACCGCCGCCTTCTTCGTCGCGGCCTTCTTCATCGGGGCCTTCTTGGCCACAGGCTTTTTGACCGCCACCTTCTTGACCACGGCCTGCTTGGCGACGGGCTTTTTGGCCGCGGCTTTCCTGGATGCCAGCTTTTTCACCGCGACCTTCTTCGCCGCAGGCTTCTTGGCCGCCACTTTCTTTGCCGCGACCTTTTTGGCGACCGGCTTCTTGGCCACGGCTTTTTTCACCGCGACCTTCTTCACCACCGCCTTTTTCACCGGAGCTTTGGCCACGGCTTTCTTCGCGGTCGCCCTCTTTACGATGGCCTTCTTTGGGGCAGCTTTCTTCACTACAGCTTTCTTCACTACAGCTTTCTTCACCGCGGCCTTTTTCACGATGGCCTTCTTTGCAGCAGCCTTCTTCAATGCCGGCTTCTTGACGGTCGCTTTCTTCGCAACTGCCTTCTTCGCCACCGCTTTCTTGGCTGTCCCCTTCTTCGCAGGCGCCTTCTTGGCTACAGTCTCTTTCACTGGCGCCACGGCGGTTTCAGGAGCAACAGCTTCGGACACCGGCTTCTTCGCCGTCTTGACGGCAGCCTTTTCCGTTTTTGCCTTCTTCGCTGCCTGGGCGCGCGCGGCGGCGGCCTTCGCGCGCTCTTCTTCAGCGGCCTTGCGTGCGGCGGAGGCTTTTTGCGAAGCGGTGACGATGTTCACCTTCTTCGGGCCCCAGAGTTCCTCGAGGTTGTAGTACTGGCGCGTCGCGGGCTGCATGATGTGCACCACCACGTCCACGCAATCGACCAGCACCCAGTCGCCGGTGTCGCCGCCTTCCATGCCGGTGATGTGGCCGCCGGCGGCCTTGACCTTCTCGATCACGTTCATCGCCATCGCGCGGGTCTGCCGCGCCACGTCGGCGGTGGCGACAATCACGCTGTCGAATTCCTGGGTGCCGCCGGTGGTGTCGAACACGACGATGTCGCGCGCCTTGATGTCGTCCAGTGCATCGACGATGGTGGCTTGCAGAGTTTGCAGGTTCAAATGAAAACCTTTCCGTTGCTATTTAGTGGTAGAGGCCGTGCTGCATGATGTAGTCGCACACCGCCTGCGGCAGCAGGTAGCGTGGGCTCTGGCGGGTGCGGATCAGGGTGCGGATCTGCGAGGAGGAAATCTTCAGCGGGGTCATCTCGATGGAGAATACCCGCCCGGCCGGTTCGGCGAGCGCGCTGCGGTCGTTGGTCAGGCGGCTGGTGACCATCGCGGCCAGCGCCGAGGGCAACTCGCCCAGGTCGAAAGGCTCGTTGGCGCGCCGCGCCACCGCGATATGGGCGAACTCGAACAGCTTCTGCCAGCGGCTCCAGGTCGGCAGGTTGAGGAACTGGTCGCTGCCGACGATCATCACCAGCGGGCGGGTCTCGCCCAGTTCGGCGCGCAGGCTCGCCAGGGTATCGACGGTATAGGTCGGGCCGATCCGTTCGGCCTCGCGCGAGTCCATGCGCAGGCGCGGATTGCCTTCCAAACCCAGGCGCACCATCTCCAGCCGGTGCTCGACCGACGAGATCAGGCCCGAGCGCTGCCAGGGCTTGGCGGCGGGAATCAGGCGAATTTCGTTCAGGCGCAGGGAATCGGCGCACTCCTCGGCCAGGCGCAGGTGCCCGAAATGGATCGGGTCAAAGGTGCCGCCAAGCAGGCCCAGGGGCTCGTTGCTCGGGGTCCCGTTACTATTGGGGACGGAACTCAAAAGGAGGTTGCCTTCCGCTCGCGCGGTTCGTCGGGAATGGACGAATTTTATAACGCATCGGGTATCGGCATCGCCGCCCGCCCGAAGCGCGGTTCGCGCAGTTCGCGCGCAGTTCGCATTGTCCGCGAAAGATCAGCGGAACAGGGCCGCCGCGCCGCTGCTGGAAGCCCCCGGCACCAGGCGCGAAAAATGGTCCAGCGCCTCGCCGGCGCCACGGGCGCGCAGCAGGTCGTGCTTGATCGCCGGGCGCAGCACGCCGTAGGCATCGAAGCGCTCCAGCATGGCGAAAAACGGGTCCCAGAAGCCGTCGCTGTCACACAGGATCATCGGCTTGGCCTGGGCGCCGATATCGTCCAGGGTGAGCATTTCGGTGATCTCGTCCAGCGTACCGATACCGCCCGGCAAGGCGACGAAGGCATCGGCGCACTCGGCAAACGCCCGCTTGCGGTCATCCAGCGTCGACACGCAATGCAGGGTACCGATGTTCGCATTGGCCTGCTCGCGCACGGCGAGCGCCTCGACCATGAAACCCAGCACATCGCCGCCGGCCGCGTGCGCGGCGCGCGCGGCGATGCCCATCAGCCCGCGCGCGCTGCCTCCGTACACCAGGCGCACGCCTTGCTGCGCGGCCAGGCGGCCAAATTCGGCAGCCAGGTCGCAGGCACTTTGCGGCAGATGGTCGGAGGCCGAGCAGAACAGGCCGATGGAAGGGCGCATAATGGCTTTAGGTGCGGATGATTTCGTCCAGGCCGATATCCACCGCCGGGGCGGACTGGGTGATGCGGCCCACCGAGATGTAGTCGACCCCGGTCTCGGCGATGCCGCGGATGGTCTCGAGATTGACGCCTCCCGAGGCCTCCAGCGGCACCCGCCCGCGGCTCATCGCCACCGCCTCGCGCAGCATGTCCAGGCTCATGTTGTCGAGCAGGATCATGTCCGCGCCGGACTCCAGCGCCTCGGCCACCTGGTCCAGCCGGTCCGCCTCGACTTCGATCTTGGTAAGAACGGGGATCAGCTTCTTGGCCTGCGCCACCGCCGCCTTGATCGAGCCGCAGACGGCGATGTGGTTGTCCTTGATCATCAGGCCGTCGGCCAGCGACAGGCGATGGTTCTTGGCGCCGCCCACCTGTGCCGCGTGCTTTTCGAGAATGCGCAGGCCGGGCGTGGTCTTGCGCGTGTCGAGCAGGACAGCCTTGGTCCCGGCGATTTTCTCGACGTAAGTGGCGGTCAGCGTGGCGATGCCGGAGAGGTGCTGCAGGATGTTCAGCGCCGTGCGCTCGGCCGAGAGCATGCCGCGCGCCGGGCCGGTGATCCTGGTCAGCACCTGCCCCTTGGTTGCGCGCGTGCCGTCCTCGACCAGCAGTTCGACCTTGCACTCCGGCACGTAGCGGGTGAACACCGCCCCGGCCACGTCGATGCCGGCGATCACCATCTCATGGCGCGCATTGATGGCGAACTCGGCGGTCGCGTGCTTGGGGATCACCAGTTCGGCGGTCAGGTCGCAAAAGCCGATGTCTTCCATCAGCGCGCGTTCCACAAAAGCCTGGATCTGCAGGCGGTCTATCATCGCTACTCTCCTCGTTTTAAGTAACAGTCAGCTTCAATGCCTACTCGCCCTTGATGCCGGCGAACTTGATGACCTTGCCGAACTTGTCGATGTCGGCCAGCAGCAGGCGCATCAACTCGTCCGGCCCGGTCAGCGACGGGTCGATACCCACCGCCGCCATGCGCTGCCTTGCTTCCGGCGCATTGACGATCTTGCGGATCTCGGCCTCCAGCTTGGCCAGCACATCCTTGGGCGTGCCGGCCGGCGCCATCAGGCCATACCAGTTGTCAACCTCATAGTCCTTCAGTTCCGGCACACCGGACTCGCGGAAAGTGGGAATCTCCGGCGCGGCCGGGGTGCGCTTGGCGGTGGTCAGCGCGATCGCCCTGAGCTTGCCGGCCTTCACGTGGGGCAGCGCGGTGGCGGTGGTGGCGAACACCGCCTCGACCTGCCCGCCGATCGCGTCCAGGGTCGCGGGCGAGCAGCCGCGGTACGGTACGTGGACCACGTAAGTCTTGGTGAGGAATTTGTAGAGTTCGCCCGCCAGATGCATCGGCGTACCGACACCGCAAGAGGCGTAGGAGAGCTTGCCCGGTTGGCTTTTCACCAGCGCCGTAAACTCAACCGCGCTGGACGCCTGCACGTGCGGATGCACCGCCAGCAGCATCGGCGAGGAGGCCAGCATCATCAGCGGGGCGAAGTCCTTTTTCAGGTCGAAGGGAATCTTGCTGTACAGGCTCTCGTTGATCGCCTGGCTGTTGTTGACCACCACCAGGGTGTAACCATCGGCGGGCGACTTGGCCGCCACTTCGAAGCCGAGATTGCCGCCGGCGCCGCCGCGGTTTTCCACCAGCACCTGCTCCTTCCAGGCCTCGGTGAGTTTCTGGCCGATCATGCGCGCCATGAAGTCGGCCGAACCACCCGCGGTGTACGGCACGATGATGCGGATCGGCTTGGTGGGGTATTGCGTTGCCGACCCCTGGGCCTGCGCCTGCGTGACACCCACCGCGAACATGACTCCCAGTACTGCCGCCTTCATGCCCTTCATTACCGACTCTCCCTGATGGTTGAACCTGCCTGGTCGAGCTTGATGCGGATTTCGTGCCGGGTTTTTATCGGCGCGTGATCCCTAGCCATCAAAGGATCACGCGGCAGCCGGTCATTTGCCGTGACTCTAGAGCGAAACAGGCGCGAACACGGATAACGCGTGATTATGAAAGTCATACGCGCGATGCATAGTGGTGGCAAGGACCATCCGGATACGCCGCCCCAGGGACAGGCATCCGAGTCATGCATCTGGTGCATCAGGCGCGAACCGCAAAAGTGGCCAGGACTCCCTAAACCCAGTCGCGCCGCGCCAGGAAGTCGCTCGCCAGGTGCGCCTCGGCGCTGCCCGCTTCGGGCCGGTAGTCATAGCGCCATTTGACCAGCGGTGGCAGGCTCATCAGGATCGACTCGGCGCGCCCGCCCGACTGCAGGCCGAAGTGGGTGCCGCGATCGAATACCAGGTTGAACTCGACGTAGCGCCCGCGCCGGTAGCATTGCCAGTCGCGCTCCCGTTCGCCGTATGCCATGGCACGGCGACGCTCGATGATCGCCGTGTAGGCGGGCAGAAAGGCATCGCCTACCGACTGCATCAAGGCGAAGCTCTGCTCAAAACCAAGCTCGGCGAAATCGTCGAAGAACACGCCGCCGATGCCGCGCGCTTCATTGCGATGCTTCAGGAAAAAGTATTCGTCGCACCAGGTCTTGAAGCGCGGATAGTAATCCGCCCCGTACGGGTCCAGCGCGGATTGGCAGGCCTGGTGAAACGACCTCGCATCCTCTTCAAAGCCGTAGTACGGTGTCAGGTCCATGCCGCCGCCGAACCACCAGATGTCGTCCATGCCCGCTTTGTCGTCCGGGTGGCGCGCCAGCAGCATGCGCACGTTCATGTGCACCGTCGGGCAGTAGGGATTGCGCGGGTGGATCACCAATGAGACGCCCATCGCCTCGAAACCCCGTCCGGCGAGCTCGGGGCGGTTCGCGGTGGCCGAGGGGGGCAGGCGCGGGCCGGTGACGTGGGAGAAATTCACGCCGCCGCGCTCGAACAGCCTGCCCTCTTCGATCACGCGGCCGATGCCGCCGCCGCGCAGGGGCGAAGGATCGTCTTCGGGCTTGCGCCATTCGTCGACGATGAATGGATTCCCGTCGATGGCTTCGAGCCCGGCGACGATGCGCGCCTGCAGGCCCAGCAGGTAATTCTTGACGGCGTTTGAGTCGATGTTCACGCAGCGATTATAAATCGGCGAAGGGCTCAGCCGGCGCTACCCTGACGGTGCTGCGCCACCTGCTGGTCGAATTCGCCGCCCCCGCCGAGTTCGACGGAGGTCTCGATGTGAAACGGGCCGAACGGCGTGTCGGCGCGCAGGCGGATCGGCATGGCGCGCGTGCCGGGGGCGGCGTCGGCCGCGAAGTCAGTATCCACCAGCCGGCCCAGTTGCACCAGGTTGTGAAAGCCGAAGGTTTGCAGGGTCGGCAGGCTCGCCTCGACGGCAAAACGGTCGGCCAGCTCGCCCGGCGCGAAGCGGATGCCGTACTCGCGTTCCAGGTGCGCGCGGTGCTGCACGCAGATCGCCATGTCTTCCTGCCAGGACGAGGTGTGGGCATCGTATTGCGCGAGCAGCGGGTCCTGCATGGCGCGCAACAGCTTTTGCGAGCGCAGGGAGAAGCCGCCGTTGCCGACCACGAAACCATCCTTGAGGAAAATCTTCGCGCCGATGTAGTCGTAGCCGAGAAAATCTTCATCCCAGGCCGCGCCGTGCAGCACAAAGCCGTCGTACTGGACGATCAGGACAAACTCGGTTTCGATGTAGCCGCCCAATTGGTGGATCACGAAATTCGAATAGTCCGCCGCCGACTTCAGGGAATCGATGCGTACCACCTGCACGCCTTCGATGTCGAAGTCGCGGTCGGTGAAGAACAGGGCCTTCGCGAATTCGCATTGCGCCAGGCTGCGCTCGAGGGCGTGGATCGCCATCTCGTGATAAGCGCAATCGATGCAGCACAGGGTCACACCAGGCAGGCGGCGGCGCGACGTGCCGGGTGGGCGCGTCCGCGGCAAGGCCGCTCGCAGCCAGCGGCGCAGGTAACCGCCGGAGGCCGGCACATTGCCGACGGCGAAATTGAGCCAGCCGGCATTGGCCTGTGCCGGAACGTGCCCCGGGTCAAGCGCCGCCGCTTCGCTGAACAGGGCCAGCGCGCGATCCTGGGCGCCGTTCATCACGCAGGCCAGGCCCAGCATGTTCAGCCGGGCCGGTTCGGGCTTGCCCAGCACGTGCGCTCGCTCCAGCGACGCAAGCGCCCGCGGCGCATCGCCGGCGACAAGACGCGCGGCGCCAAGCAGCTCGTGCAAATTGGCCTGGTCCGGGAATTGTTCGCAGGCCTCGCGCAGGACCTGCTCGACTCGCGCCGTTTCGCCCTGCGCGAACAGCACCAAGGCGGTTTCGGCCGCCTTGGCGCCATCCGCGCCCGGCGCGCGGCCGAACAGGCGTGCCCGCCAGGAAACCCTCTCCGATTTCATCGGCGCCACCCTGCCGCCCGCATCATCACGTGCCGGACGCCACGCGCGCCGTAAAGCCGCGTGCTGTCCGCGCGACGATGCGCGGGTCCTCAAGGTCCCGCCACGGCCCGGGATTGGTGACCAGCGGCGGATGATTGAACAAACTGCTCAGCATGGGGCCCCGGAACGCGATTCAAAAAGTATCCTGACGCGCAGCACTTGCCATCGATTGCGCATCACGGCGCAGTATGCCATCCCCCTGCGTGCGCAAGCCTAGGCCCGCGCACGCTCACTCACATGAGGGTTGCTGCGCCGTTCCGCCCCGAAGGTGGACATCGGCCCATGCCCGGGCACGAAACGCACGTCGTCGCCCAGCGGCCAGAGCCGCTCGCGGATCGAGGCCAGCAGTTGCGCATGGTCGCCGCGCGGAAAGTCGGTGCGGCCGATCGAGCCGGCAAACAGCACGTCGCCCACCAGCGCCAGCCGGTCCGCTTCAGAAAAGAACACCACGTGACCGGGCGTATGGCCGGGGCAATGCAGCACCTGCATCCGTGTCCGCCCCACGCCCACGGTATCGCCCTGCTCCAGCCAGCGGTCCGGGGTGAATGGGCGCGCGGGCGGAAAGCCGAACATCTGCGCCTGGGTTTCCAGTTGGTCGATCCAGAAGCTTTCCTCGCGCTGCGGCCCTTCGACCGGCACCTTGAGGCGCGCCGCCAGTTCGGCGGTGCCGCCGCAATGGTCCAGGTGGCCGTGGGTGAGCAGGATTTTCTCCACCGTGGCGCCGCTTTGCGCGATCGCCGCCTCAATGCGCTCCAGGTCGCCGCCCGGGTCGACCACCGCCGCGCGATTGGTCTCCTCACACACCAGCAGGCTGCAATTTTGCTGGAACGGCGTGACGGGAATGATCACCAGTTTCACGGCTGCACCTGGGCGGCGGCCGGGGTGGGCCGCAGCGAGGAGGCAATGGCCAGGAAGCCCGCGCACAGCACCATCCCGATACCGATCCAGGCCCGGAAGTTGGGCAGTTGGTCCCAGATGAGATAACCGATCAGCGCCGACCAGGCCAGGAGCAGGTAGCGCAGCGGCGCCGACAGGCTGGCCGGTGCCAGCTGAAAGGAGACGATGACGAAGAAGTTGGCGACAAAGCCCACGCTGGCGGCCAGCAGCAGCAGCCACCAATCGCGCCCATGGGGCAGCGCGAAGCCGCTCCAGTCCGCCGTCACCAGCCCCCAGAACAGCGAGGCCATCATGCCGTAGATCATCAGGGTGAGCGGGGAGGCGTGGCCCTTGAGCTGGCGCGACATCACGTCATGCAGTGCCCCGGAGCAGGCCGCCGCCAGCGGGATCAGGTAGGCCAGCTTGATTCCCTGCATGTCCGGCTGCATCACGAACAGCACGCCGGTGAAACCCAGCAGGGTCGCGGGCACCGCCCAGCGCCCCGCCGGCTCGCGCAGCAGGAAGGAGGCCAGAGGCACCGCCAGCACCGGATTGAGGAAGTAGATCGCCATGGTCTCGGCCAGGCTCAGGTACTTGATCGAGATGACGATCAGCAGGCTGGTCAGGCCAAAGGCCATCGAGCGCAGCAAGGTGCCGCGCGGCGCGGTGGTCGAAAACGCACCCTGGCGGCGCACGATCAGCACCCAGGCCACCGTGCCGCCCAGCAGCAGGAAGCTGCGCCACATCAGCGCGAATGACGGGTGCATGGTCTGCACCAGCACCTTGGTGGAGGCGTCCATGATGGCAAAACCGAAGGACGACACCACCGAAGCCCAGATACCGCGCGCGATGCGTGGATTCAAGCGCCCGCCCCTTGCGCGATACGCTCGCGCAAGTCGCGCCCGATGCGCGCGATGACATCGCTCCAGACCGCCTGGCGGCTCTGCCGGTACACCCGCACCGGCGGGTACCAGAGGCTGCGCTCCTGGTTGGTCAGCCACAGGTTGCCGCCCTCGAAGCGCAGCGGCACCCAGGTCGGTTTGCCGAGCGCGCCGGACAGGTGCGTGACCGAGGTATCGACGGTGATCACCAGGTCCAGGCCGGCCATCAGCGCGGCGGTTTCGTCGAAGTCGTCGAGCTCCCCGGTCCAGTCGAAAAAGCCCGGCTGGTCGGCCCAGCGCCCGGCGTGCGCGGCTCCCGCGCCCTTTTGCAGGCTGATGAAGGAGACGCCGGGAATCTCGATCAGCTGTCCGAACACTTCCGGATCCACACTGCGCGAACGCCGCTGCGGTCCCGCGCCGGTGGGCCACAGTCCGCTGGCCCACACCAGCCCGACGCGCGGCCCCGGCACCTGCGCCAGCCGCGCCTGCCAGCGCGCCCGCGCCTCGGCCGTCGGTACCAGATAAGGCAGGTCAACGGGCAAGGTCTCGCGCGACACGCCACAGCGCTGTGGCAGGCTGACCAGCGGCACGTGCACGTCGAAGCCGCTGCCCGCCTCGCCCTGCTCGAGCACTTCCACGCCCGGAAAACTGTTCGCCAGCAGACGCTTGCAGCCGGGCTGCACTTCCAGGCTGATGGCCGCCGGCCCGAAGCGACCCGCGACCTGCGGCAGGAAGCGTGAAAAACACAGCGTATCGCCCAGGCCCTGCTCCCACCAGACACGCAGGCGCTTGCCGGTCAGGGCCCCGCCATGCCATTCGATAGACGGGTCATAGCGGTACGCCGGGCGCAAGCGGCCGTCGGCGCGCCAGCGGTGCTCGTACAGCTCCCAGGCGCGACCGAGTTCGCCCAGCTCCATCAGCAGCAGGCCCAGATTGGTCTTGAACTCGTCGCTGTCCGGCGCATGGGCGACCGCCTGCTCCTGCGCCTGCATGCCCTCCCGCACCAGGTTCATCTCCGCCAGCACCAGGCCAAGATCGTTGTAGGCGCCGGCGAAGGCCGGATCGGTGGCAATCGCCTGGCGCAGCGCGCGAACCGATTCCTCCAGCCTCCCGGATTCGGCGAACACCTGGCCCAGGTGCAGCCAGGCACCCGTGAAGCCGGGCCGCCACAGGGTGGCGCTCTGGAAACACGACAGGGCCTCTTCGAGGCGCTGGCGCGCCCGCAGCACGGTGCCGAGATTGAATGCCGCATCGGCGAATTGCGCGCCGTGCGCCAAAGCCTGTTCAAAAGCTGCCTGCGCTTCTTCGAGGCGGCCTTGCTCCTGCAGGATCACACCCAGATTGTTGTGCGCCTTGGCATGCGCGGGCTGCGCGGCCAGCGCCGCGCTGAAGTCTTCCGCGGCACCGGCCGTATCGCCCGATTCGCGCCGCACGTTGCCGCGCGCGAACAGCAGGTCGGCGCGCGGCTCCATGTTGCCCGCCGGCGCCTGCAGCACGGCGTCGAGCAGGCGCAGGGCTTGCGCGCTGTCGCCACCATCGTGGCTGGCGTATGCCTGGGCAATGGTCTCGGGTATGCCCATCGGGAGCCGGGCCGCGCTGGTCTTTAAGCGCGCTTGACGCCGATGGCGCGGTAGCCGATGTCGCGGCGGTATTGCATGCCGTCGAAGCGGATGCCGTCGAGCACCTCGTAGGCACGCTTCTGCGCCAGCTTGACGCTGTCGCCCAGCGCCGTGACGCACAGCACGCGCCCGCCGCTGGTCTTGATCGCGTCGCTTTCCTTGACGGTACCGGCGTGGAATACCATCGCGTCTTCCACCGCATCCGGCTTGGGCAGGCCGCTGATCACGTCGCCCTTGCGCGGGGTCTCGGGGTAGTTGTACGCGGCCATCACCACGCCGAGCGCGGTGCGGCGGTCCCACTCGATCTCCGCCTTGTCCAGCGTGCCGGCGACACCCTGCTCGAACACGTCGAGCAGGTCGCTCTTGACCCGCGCCATGATCGGCTGGGTCTCGGGGTCGCCCATGCGGCAGTTGAACTCCAGGGTCTTGGCGTGGCCGTTCTTGTCGATCATCAGGCCGGCGTAGAGAAAACCGGTGAATGGAATGCCGTCGGCCGCCATGCCCTGCACGGTCGGCATGATGATGTGGCGCATCACCTCGGCGTGAATCTTCGGCGTCACCACCGGCGCCGGCGAATAGGCGCCCATGCCGCCGGTGTTCGGGCCCTGGTCGGCATCCTTCAGGCGCTTGTGGTCCTGGCTGGTGGCCAGCGGCAGCACGTTGTGGCCGTCGACCATGACGATGAAACTGGCCTCTTCGCCATCGAGGAATTCCTCGACCACGACACGGGCGCCGGCGTCACCCATCTTGTTGTCGAGGAGCATCATGTCAATGGCCCCGTGCGCCTCATCGAGACTCATCGCCACTACCACACCCTTGCCCGCCGCCAGGCCGTCGGCCTTGATGACAATCGGGGCGCCCTTGGCGCTCACGTAGTCATGCGCGGCCTTCGCATCCGAGAAGGTCTGGTGCTCGGCGGTAGGAATGCCGTGGCGCACCATGAAGCTCTTGGCGAAATCCTTCGAGCTTTCCAGTTGCGCCGCCGCCTTGGTCGGCCCGAAAATCTTCAGGCCGCGGGCGCGGAATACGTCGACGATGCCGGCCGCCAGCGGCGCCTCGGGGCCGACCACCGTGAGGTGGATGTGCTCCTTCTGCGCGAAATCGGCCAGCGCGACCGGATCGGTGATCGCAAGGTTCTCCAGATTGTGTTCCAGGGCGGTACCGCCGTTGCCGGGCGCCACGTAGACCATCTGCATGCGTGGCGACTGCGCCAGTTTCCAGGCCAGCGCGTGTTCACGGCCGCCGGAGCCGACTACCAGTAATTTCATTGCCTACTCCGTCAGCACCGCCGTCGTAAACACCTCTTGCACATCGTCGATGTCTTCGATGGCGTCCAGGAGTTTTTGCATCTTGATCGAGTCGTCAGCCGACAGTTCGGTGATGTTGAGGGCCTTCATGGTGACTTCGGCGACTTCCGCCTTTAGGCCGGCCGCTTCCAGGCCCTTTTTCACCGTGTCATAGTCATGCGGGTCGCAGATCACCTCGATCGAGCCGTCCGCGTCGGTCACCACGTCCTCGGCGCCGGCTTCCAGCGCCGCCTCCATGATCTTTTCCTCGCTCGCGCCCGGAGCGAAAATGAACTGCCCGCAATGCTTGAACATGAATGCCACCGAGCCTTCGGTACCCATGTTGCCGCCGTACTTGGAGAAGGCGTGGCGCACTTCGGCCACGGTGCGGATACGGTTGTCGGTCATCGTGTCGACAATCACCGCCGCGCCGCCGATGCCGTAGCCTTCATAGCGGATTTCCTCGTAGTGCGCGCCTTCCAGCTCGCCGGCGCCGCGCTTGGTCGCGCGATCCACCGTGTCTTTCGGCAAATTGTTCTCGGACGCCTTCTCAATGGCCAGGCGCAGGCGCGGGTTCATCGCCGGGTCGCTGCCGCCCATGCGCGCGGCTACCGTGATTTCCTTGATCAGACGGGTGAAAATCTTGCCCCGCTTGGCATCCTGCCGCCCCTTGCGATGCTGGATGTTCGCCCATTTGGAATGACCGGCCATGTTGCTCTCTTTGTAGCCTGTTGAATCGAAGGGCTACATTTTATCACCCGCGCCATTCGGCCGGGATGTCCAGGCCCGGCCAACCCGTTTCTCGGCGCTGAAACAGCCGACGACATACCCTGCGAGCGACAAAAGTCGCCCCGAAAAACCATCACCATCCGGGCACGGCAACGGGAACGCGACGCCCCCCTAGTCCGGCAACAATTCGGTAACCCGCTCGCGCAAAATGCCGGCACGCGTCTCGCCGGCGGCATTGCGCACCACCTCCAGGCTCAGCTCCAGTACCTGGACCACATCGACATGGCTGCGCGCCTCGCGGATCGCAACGCGCACCGGCTCGCTGTCGGCGCCAAGGAACCGGTCCATCTGCTCCAGCAGGTACATGCGCGCCACCGCCACCGACCGCTTCACCGGCCTGCGCCACGGTGCGGCAGGGGCCGGGCCGGCCGCCGCCAGGCCAGAGGCCGCCTCGCACAGCCCGGCCGCGACCAGAGACTCGACATGCTCCAGCGCAAGCCCCAGCGCCTGGCCCTTGCCCAACAGCTGCGCGATATCCAGCCTGCCATCCACCAATATCAACAGCGAGCGCGTGCGTGCCGGCAGGCCATTCTTGCGGGTTGCGATTTCATCGACGCCGGCGGCGGTTTTTTGCAGAACGGTATTGGGAGCCAGGTCCAGGGGCATCGTCGGGCATGCCGCCGCAAGCCGGCGGCGGGTTCAGGAAGCAGGAGCAGGAAAAGAGGAGAAGAGAAAGAAGCAGGGAATGCTAAAAGCATAGCCGCCCAACATGAAGGCAAGGTGACAATCCGCCCGGCGATGCCGCCGCCCCATGCGCCCCTGTGCTACAAGAACCGGTTTGGCTTGAGGAACATGCCCAGGATCAGCGCGCCCTCGGGCGCATGCGCCGTATGCGTATTGCCGCCCGGTCGCCAGACATAGCCGCCGGCCCGTACCTCGCCCTCGTCGTCCACCAGGCGCCCTTCGATCACGTAGGACTGCTCGACCTCCACATGCTGGTGCAGCGGCAGTACCGCGCCCGGCGCCATGCGGGTCAGCGTGGTCATCAACCCGGTCGCCTTGTCTTCCATCAGCACCTTCATCTCCACGCCGGGAAACGGCGTGGGCTTCCAGGGCAGGCTGTCGATCGGCACATAGCGCGAGGAGAGCGGCTTGAGCTGCGCCTCCTCTTTCCAGTCCGGCGTGGTCAAGGCCATGGCAGTCTCCTGGTTTGATTTATGGGTGAGGCAGTCCGCCCATCCTACCCCACCGGGGAGGCGCTTGCACGTGGCCGATAAGCAGGCCGGCGCATGCAAGTTTGTTATATTCGCCCGTTGCCTGCTTTTTGCCATCGTGGCGCCCGCAGGGTCGACCGAAGCGCCTCCCTTCTTTCCCGAATGCACTCCGATTCCCGCTGGTTCCGCCCCATCGGCCTGCTGTTCGCCGCCACGGGGTCGATCCTGTTCTCCTCGCGCGCTATCCTGATCAAGCTGGCCTACGAATACCACGTCGACCCGGTCACCTTTCTTACCCTGCGCATGGTGTTCTCCCTGCCCTTTTTCATCGCCGCCGGCATCTGGGCGCAAAAAGGCCGCAAGACCCCGGCCGCGCCCCTGAGCGGCCGCGACATCGCCGCCCTGATTGGCCTGGGCCTGCTGGGCTACTACTTCGCCAGTTACGTGGACTTCGTCGCCCTGCAGTACATCTCGGCGGCGCTGGCCCGGCTGATCCTGTTCCTCAACCCCACCATCACGCTCATCGTGATGGCGCTGTTCTTCTCGCGCCGCATCATTGGCCGCGAAGTCGCCGCCATGCTGGCCTGCTACGCCGGCATCGCGCTGTGCCTGCTGCACGACATCAAGCTCTCCGGCAGCGTGGCCGATACCACCCTGGGCAGCCTGCTCTCGTTCACCAGCGCGTTCTGCTACGCTCTTTACCTGATTTTCTCCAACAAGCTGATCGCGCGCATCGGCTCGGTGCCCTTCACCGCGTACGCGATGACGGTCTCCTCGATCGCCGTGATCATCCATTTCCTGATCGCCAATCCGCTCTCCGCCCTCGCCCTGCCCTGGCAGGTGTACGCCTACGGCATCGGCATGGCGCTGGTGTGCACGGTACTGCCGGTGTTCATGGTGTCGGAGGCGAACCGGCGCATCGGCCCGGCGCATGTCGGCATTCTCGGTTCCACCGGCCCGGTGGCCACGCTGGTGCTGGGCATGCTGGTGCTGAAGGAAACCATTTCCGTATCGCAGGTCGCCGGCATGCTTCTGGTGCTGGTTGGTGTATGGTTCATTTCTCAAAAACCGAAAGCGCCTCCGGGCGTGCTTCAAACCAAGGAGTAAGCAAAGATGGACATGGGTATCAAGGGCAAGACCGCGCTGGTGTGCGCCGCCTCCAAGGGCCTGGGCAAGGGTTGCGCGATGGCGCTGGCCGGTGAAGGCGTGAACCTGGTGATCACCGCACGCGGCCAGGAAGCCCTGGAAGCGACCGCCGAGGAAATCCGCAAGACCTACGGGGTGAAAGTCACTGCCGTAGCCGGCGACATCACCACCCCGGAAGGCCGCGCCGCCGCGCTCGCCGCCCACCCCTCCCCCGACATCCTGATCAACAACGCCGGCGGCCCGGCCCCGGGCGACTTCCGCAACTGGGACCGCGACACCTGGATCAAGGCGCTGGACGCCAACATGCTGACCCCGATCGAACTGATCAAGGCCACCGTGGACGGCATGATCGCGCGCAAGTTCGGGCGCATCGTCAACATCACCTCGGGCGCGGTGAAGGCGCCGATCGACATCCTGGGCCTGTCCAACGGCGCGCGCTCCGGCCTGACCGGTTTCGTCGCCGGCCTGTCGCGCAAGACCGTGGCGCACAACGTCACCATCAACAGCCTGTTGCCCGGCCCGTTCGATACCGACCGCCTCAAGGTCACCGTGGGCAACTGGGCCAAGAAGGATGGCCTCTCCCTGGATGACGCGATGGAAAAGCGCCGCAAGGAAAACCCCGCCGGCCGCTTCGGTACGCCGGAAGAATTCGGCGCCGCTTGCGCTTTTCTCTGCAGCGGGCACGCCGGCTTCATCACCGGGCAGAACTGGCTGCTGGACGGCGGGCACTACCCCGGCACGTTCTAGGGGCAGGAAAAAGTACCAACCTGCTTTTTTCGGTTCCGCACTGCAGAAATCGGCTGGCACGGCCAGCCGATTTTTCGATCCAACAGCAACGAAAAATCAAAAGGCGGCCCGAAGATGGCCGTCTGCTGGAGACAAAGTCATGAAGTTTCCTGTTCGCGCCAAGCGCACTCTTTCGGCAGCACTTGTCGCTGGCACCGCGTTATTCGGAACAGCGCAGGCGCAGACTTTCCCCGACAAACCCGTGCACATCGTGGTCCCGCTCGCCGCCGGCGGCGCGGTGGATGCGATCGCGCGCACCCTGGGGCAGAAGCTGTCGCAGCAGATCGGGCAACCGGTGATCGTCGACAACCGGCCGGGGGCGAACGGAAATATCGGGGCGGAAGCGGTGGCGAAATCGCCGGCGGACGGCTATACGATCCTGATGGCGATTCCCGCCATGACCACCAACCAGGCGCTGTACGCCAAGCTGCCCTACGATACATTCAAGGATTTCGCGCCGGTGGCACGTCTCGGGTTCGCGCCGCTGATCCTGGTGGTCGGCGCGGATTCGCCTTACAAGACTTTTCCCGAACTGCTCGCCGCGCTGCGTGCCAATCCCGGCAAATTCAACTATGGCTCCTCGGGCAACGGCTCCTCGCAGCACCTGGCGGGCGAACTGTTCAAGGCTTCGGCAAAGGTCGACGCGCTGCACGTGCCCTACAAGGGCGGCGCGCCGGCGGTGACCGACCTGATCGGCGGGCAGCTTACCTTCATGCTGACCAATCCGCTGGAGGTGCAAGCGCAGATCAAGTCGGGCCGCCTGCGCCCGCTTGCGATAGGCGGATCGCGCCGCGTGGATTGGCTGCCGGGTGTACCCACCGTGGCCGAATCCGGCCTGCCCGGCTACGAGGCGCTGACCTGGTGGGGCACGCTGGTGCCGGCGGCCACGCCGAAAGAGGCGACGGCGCGCCTGAGCCAGGAGGTCATCACCGCGATGAACTCGGCCGAGGTGAAGGAACGCCTGGCCGCCCAGGGCGCCGAAGTCTCGACCCAGAAGCCCGACGAGTTCGCCGCCTACCTGCGCAGCGAGACAGACAAATGGGCGCGTATCATCAAGGCCGCCAACATCAAAGTGGATTGATCATGCACAGCCCGCACGAAACCGCAGACCTGCTCGTCAAATACGGAGTGATCCCGGTGATCCGCTACGACAATGCCGACGACGGCGCGCTGGCGATCGACTGCGCGCTCAAAGCGGGTTTTCCGACCGTCGAGATAACGCTCACCATGCCGGACGCGGTCGAACTGATCCGGGCCTTCACGCGCAAGCTGGAAAAGCACCAGTTGATCGGCGCGGGCACGGTGTGGGACGAGTTCGAGTGCGAAGAGGTGTTGCGCGCGGGCGTGAGCTATATCGTCTCGCCCGGCGTCGCTCCCGGCCTGGGCGCGGTCGCGCATGCGGGCAAGGCCGCCTACCTGGCCGGCGCGCTCACACCCACCGAGGTAGCCGCCGCGATGCGCGACGGCGCCGATATCGTGAAGATCTTCCCGGCCTCTACCGTCGGCCCGGGCCATCTCAAGGCGCTCGCCGCGGTGTTTCCCGATACGCGCTTCTGCCCGACCGGCGGGGTCTCGGCGGACAATATGGAGAAATGGTTCGAAGCTGGCGCCAAATGCGTGGGCATCGGCAGCAGCCTGTTTTCCGGCGCGGCGATGCGGGCCCGCGAGCAGAAAAAACTGGTCGACGAGGCCCGCCTGGTGCTGGACCAGCTGAGCCTGATCCAGCGCGCATGAGCGGCGGTCCGCAGGGCACCGGGCCGGCAATCCTGGCACTCGGCGAGCCGATGGTCGAGTTCAATCAGACCCGCCAGAGCGAGCCCAATTACCTGCAGGGCTACGGCGGCGACACCTCCAACGCCATCATCGCCTGCGCACGCCAGGGCGCGCCCAGCGGCTACATCACACGCCTGGGCAACGACGAGTTCGGCCGCATGCTGGCGGCGCTCTGGAAAGCCGAAGGGGTGGACGCCAGCGGCGTGGCCATCGACCCGGCCGCGCACACCGCCGTCTACTTCGTCACCCACGATATCAAGGGCCATGTGTTTTCCTACCTGCGCGAAGGCTCGGCGGCCAGCCGCATCGCGCCCGGCGACATCCCGGAGCACCTGATCCGCGGCGCGCGCTACCTGCACGTCTCCGGCATCAGCCAGGCGATTTCCGTGTCCGCATGCGAAGCCGCCTTCCATGCGATGAAAGTCGCCCGCGCCGCCGGCGTGAAAGTCTCCTACGACACCAATCTGCGCCTCAAGCTCTGGCCCCTGGAGCGAGCGCGCGAAGTGATGCGCCGCGCGATCGCCATGTCCGACTATCTGCTGCCCAGCCTGGAGGACATGCAGGCGATCGCCGGCCTGGAGGACCCGGACGCGATTCTCGACTGGTGCTTCGCGCAAGGCGCAAGCAATGTCGTGCTCAAACTCGGCAAACAGGGCTGCATCGCCGCCACCCCGGAACTGCGCACGCCGATCGCCGGCCACAGCGTCAAGGCGGTGGACGCGACCGGCGCGGGCGACTGTTTCGACGGCGCCTTTCTCGCGCGCCTGCATTTCGGCGACGATATGGTGAGCGCGGCGCGCTACGCCAATGCCGCGGCGGCGCTGACCACCACCGGCTTCGGAGCGGTGGCGCCCCTGCCCCGGCGCGAAGCGGTGCAAGCCTTCCTGGAGACTCAGTGAGCGCGCAACTGATCGGCCTGGACTGGGGTACTTCCAGCCTGCGCGCCTACCTGCTCGGCGATGGCGGCGCCATCATCGACAGCCGCGGCAGCGCACTGGGCATCATGCGCGTCGCGGATGGAAAATTCGCGGCGACCTTCGAGGAGGTCTGCGGCGACTGGCTGGTGGAGCACCCGCATGCGCCGGTGCTGCTGGCCGGCATGATAGGCAGCAAGCAGGGTTGGCTGGAAGCGCCCTACTGCGCCTGCCCGGCCGACGCCGCCGCCATCGCCCGGGCGCTGGCCCAGTTGCACGTGCCGGGCCGCAAGTCCCATATCGTGCCGGGCCTTTCCTGCACCAGCGCGGCCGGCGTGCCGGACGTGATGCGCGGCGAGGAGACCCAGATCATCGGCGCCATCGCGCCCGAGGGCAAGCACCTTGCCGTGCTGCCCGGCACCCACAGCAAGTGGGCCTGGGTCGAGCAAGGATCGGTACGCAGCTTCGCCAGTTTCATGACCGGCGAAATCTACGGCGCGCTGACCGGCCACACCATCCTGGGCCGCTTGATGAAGCTCGAAGCGATGCACGACGCCGGCGCTTTCGAGCGCGGCGTGCGCTATGGGCTCGACGCGCCGCAGGCACTGATGAGCCGGGTGTTCTCGGCACGCACCCTGGGCCTGTTCGGCGAACTGGCGGAAACCGCCCTGCCCTCCTACCTCTCGGGCCTGCTGATCGGCAGCGAGATCGGCGGCGCGCTCAGCCTGACGCCTTACGCAGGCACCGTCACCATCCTGGGCAATGCCGCGCTGACCCAGCGCTACGTCGAGGCGTTCGCCATCGCCGGCATC
>Ga0307511_10000670_pt1 | contig 36457 bp, 34 predicted proteins | sample 13_EM_MG_FD_200266 | JGI IMG/M metagenome (GOLD analysis project Ga0307511, IMG submission 200266) | Populus trichocarpa ectomycorrhiza microbial communities from riparian zone in the Pacific Northwest, United States - 13_EM | ecosystem: Host-associated > Plants > Roots > Unclassified | place... | reverse complement strand
GGATAATCTTAATGTTAGTTCATATGGAACCTTTCACCCGTGACCTTTCACCTGTAGTTGACTGGTTAAATTGGGATAACCTCGCTTACTGGATTTAGTTGGCTGAATATGTTTCAACCAGGTTTAATATAGAAGGATATAGTCCTTCTCCCATCGCGATGTTATTTTCACTAGGCCATAAAAGCAGTGCAGGAGAAGCCACCTGTAGAGCATTTTTGTACAACATAGTCTACTTGAGACCAGGGCCAAACATGGTCAACCTTTGATAAAGAAACAAGAATGGTGAACAGGTCACAGGTATTCTTTGTCGAATCTTAATGCCAGTAGCCAGTTGTAGGGACAATAAACGAGGCAGAGAACTAAACTTGAGAATTAGAGAAACTAAACTTGAGAGTTAAAGGACAAAGGTCGTCGGGGTTGATATCGTCGGGGTTGATGTCGTCAGGGTTGATGGCGTCGGGGTTGATGTCGTCGGGATTGATGTCGTCGGGGTTGATGTCGTCAGGGTTGATGTCGTCGGGGTTGGTGTCGTCGGGGTGGGGTCTCGTCGGTGTTGATGTCGTCGGGGTTGATGTCGTCGGAGAGCATGTGTGTGTGTCAGAGCGTTCAGGTACCACGAGGTTCAGTGGATGAGTAATAAGATCAGGTGATAACCAGGGATCCCGTCAGTACCATTAGACTGGGGCGTCGACCAATCCCACGGCTTTAGTGGTTGTGCCAAGATTCATGCCCGAGGTGTAAAATAAACTGCGACAGACATCGCTTTCACCCCAGCTTTATAACGTACTTCACCTTGAGCCTGCTTTCGCATTACCATCACCCCACAGCACCTGCCTCCGAAATTTAGTGCTTAATCTCTTTCATCATGCCTGCGCCCACGGCTTTAATACGGCCCAACAACGAGCTTGTAACTGAAGCTGTACCAGTACCAGTTGCCAATGGTTGCCACCTTCCCTCGAATCCAGCTGTTACCCACTGCTAACCATATCTTGTAGATAACGATGAAGTTCTAGTTGATGCTTCCACTGTCGAAACCTCCATTGATGCCCCCTCGGCAGAGGCTCCCGGTGATACTGAGATGCATTTTGACGAAGAGGGAATACCTCGTTTTGCTCCGGACAAAGCATTAGTACATATTCACCACTTCTCGCTATCGTGGGTACATTTTTCTGACAGACAATACAGGCCCCCCTTAAGAAATCTGAGTCCCGAAAGGTCCCCATCCCACCTCATCGCATGACCCCCCTCAAGGGTTCCTGGGCGAAAATCTATCCTCCCCTAGTTGAACATCTGAAATTACAAGTCCGAATGAACCTCAAGGACCGTGCCGTTGAACTTCGGTCATCAAAGCACACAGCCGATGTATCTGCGCTACAGAAGGGTGCCGACTTCATCCGGGCATTTTCCCTTGGTTTCGACGTAGATGATGCGATTGCCTTGCTCCGTCTTGATGACTTGTACATTGAGACTTTTGAGGTGAAGGACGTCAAGACTCTGAATGGGGACCACTTGAGCCGTGCGATCGGACGTATTGCAGGGAAGGATGGAAAGACGAAATTTGCGATTGAAAACACAACAAGGACTAGGGTGGTTTTGGCCGATAGCAAAATACATATATTGGGCGGTTTTCAGAACATAAGAATTGCACGAGAAGCAGTAGTGAGCTTAATACTGGGTGCTCCACCAGTACGTCTACTCTCTGTCTCCACAGATGCTGGATTCGACATTGCTAATGCTTATGGGCCGTATAGGGCAAAGTGTATGGAAACCTGCGAACGATTGCGGCTAGGCAAAAGGAGCGATTTTAAACATGTCTATTGGGTCGGTTTTTTTCATGTCTCATTGGTTGGTTTGCGTGACAAGAGTTTCGGCACTTAGAGTATATTTCGTGGACTGGGTTCGGAAAAGTACAGAATTGGGCTATTCGGAAGGTAAACCGTTTGTTTGGAGCATCCCAAAGGTGCATGGCGCCTGGTTTCCTCCTTTTTTGTCTTTCTTGTTGTGTCGTTATTTTTTCCTCTTGATTTCCGTTTTCTATGTTCACATTTAGCCACAGAAGTCACCTTATTCTGATCACATCATGACTACAATCCATTCTACAATACCCAAACAATCAGCCTGATTACATTAGTTTCGGCACCACAATTCATGAAATTCACCTCATGCTTCCTAAAGGATCACGGCTTTTGGATGCACTCAAGTATTTCACACAAACCAAGAACGAACCACAGCGTAAAGAAAGCACGTCACCGCTACCTACGTGAGCCGAACCCAACCATACTACCACCTCCTCGCCCGAATCTCACTTGCCGTGGGACCAGCTTCACTGCTGCCATCATGTCTGTAACATCTTGCATATCCGTATCCGTGTCTATTACTTTCACCTCTTCCCCACCCTCCCTCGCTAGCCTATCATTTCCAGATACTGTGAGTATCTTCTTGAATGGAAGGCTGTCACTTTTCTCCAATAGTTCGGGTTTCTCGGGATCTTTCACCCTTACTTCTTTGCTGTCAACTAGTCCCCCGGCTCGGCTGGGGTTTTCACTCCTGTGTACTGTCCTTGTGCTTTCTGGTGAAGAAGGCATCGATGTATCAGATGATGTTACATTTTGTCCCTGTGTACTCTTCGAATATCGCCGTGGAGTGTGTAGTAATGAATTGCAATTATCAATTCCGTAGTCCACTACCCTGAAGTAGAAATCCTGTACATATCCGCTATCATTAGTATTCATCTAACCAACCATAACAAAGCCCTGATAGCTCCGAGATCAACGATAACATACTTTCGGAAAACCATGCTTATCAATAACGTGTAACCTCCTCTTCTGTGGTGTCGAACATAACCTATCACACCCCTCCACAAAACACTGAAACGTCTTCTCCCCCTTCTCCTTCTTCAATTCATTGAACACATCATGGTTCTCAGCAATATGTATCGTCAGATACCTCTCTGATGGAAAATTCCGGTGACATTCATGACATCGATTACTGTGCTGCTGGTGGTAATGGGACTCGAATTCTGCGTAGCTAGAGAAGGGGCGTTGCTTGCAATGGGGGAGGAAGTTGCAAGAGATCACCGCGGGTGTGCTGGGACGTTTAGAAGAGAGTTTGGGGTCGAGCTTATTATACTTTTTAGATGCTGTGGTACTGGAGGCAGCGGACTCGGAGCCGGAGTCTCTAGTATTGGAAAAAATAGTGGGGGCATTGGCGTCGGAGGTGGGAGAGGAGAGAGATGGGTCGTGCCGGTGTCGTTTAGCCATACTTGTTTGACGTCGGCGAGAACAATGAGACTGTACTTTGGATCCTTCAAGTTGCAGATGTGGGAGCAGAGTGAAATCTCAACACATGTACAAAGAGTAAGTGGCACCACAGAGAGGGGTACATACATGTACAGTACATGTTTTAGGTATCCGTGCAGCCAGTCAACAGCTTCGTCCGAAGCTTTACATGTCTCCATGCATATTGTGGCCACTGGTAGCTTATCGATAACGTTCTTGGCATATGACAAAATAAATGGGAGAAACGTTTTACGACCTTCACGACAATCGTATTGACCCAGTCAACTGAAACAACTGTGCCATGAGGCCTATTAAGGGTTCCCGGTGCCTCTACGCCCCATTGAAAGCGCGCAATGCCTCCGGATACAAAGCGATAACCTGCGCAAAGCTATTCAGCACGTCAACTTACAAAGCCGCAGCGATTGTGTCGAAACCGAGGATCGATTTTGATGCGGCATATAGCCCTGTGAGTGAGTTGAGCAAGTGAGATTTACTTTCACGGAAGAATTGGGCTAATGAAGGCTATTAGAGCGCAATTGAGGGAGGATGGTACGAGTACTGGAAATCTCGGGGTTTATTGGAGGCAGAAGAAGTCAAAGGGAGACCAGGGTTTGCGAAAGACCCAATTCGAATGCTGTTACCTCCACCGAATGTCACTGGAGAACTACATATTGGGCACGCCTTGATGCTGAGTATTCAGGTCAGTCAGAAATTCCTCCACTTAAGAATTTAGACTGATGATTAACTTCTTAGTAGGATGCTCTTGCACGTTACTATCGCATGCATGGCCACCCAGTCGTCTGGCGGCCTGGAACTGACCATGCCGGTATTGCAACTCAAACAGTGGTGGAGCGTCACCTCAATCTCAGATCCCGATCCTTCCTCGGCCGGGACAGTCTGCTTGTGGAAATTGAACGGTGGAGAGAAATGTATGGGGGAAGAATTTTACGGCAAATGGAGAGGATGGGGTCGAGTGCTGACCCCGCGAAGGAATATTACACCCTCAGCAAAAAGTTAAGTGAGGGTGTTGGGCGAGCCTTCGTTAAACTGCACCAGGAAGGGCTGATCTACCGAAGCACAAGAATGGTGAACTGGAGTGTAAACGCGGGAACGGCGCTGAGTGAGATTGAGGTGGTAACTAATGAGGTCGGACCAGAGTCTCAGTTGGAGGGGTGAGTTACTCCACGTACAGTATTTCTAATAAGAACAAGGGAGGGGTCTAATAATAGGGCAAAGTGCAGTGCAACATTCGGCGTACTCCATAGGGTTGCCTATAGGGTAGCGGGAGATAAAGATAAAAGGGAAATTGTTGTATCCACAACAAGGCCAGAGACTGTATTCGGGGACAGAGCCATAGGGGTGCATCCCGATGATCCACGATATGCTGTAATAGCCCGACCCCCCGGATGTCAATTGAGCTTACCGCTGATGCATATTTGAACCTAAGGATCTTCACTACAAATACGTTTTGCATCCCCTGATGGACTTGAGGCTACCTATTATACCCGACGCAGAGCTCGTTGATCCCGAATTTGGCACAGGAGCCGTTAAGATAACGCCCGCTCACGATGCCAACGATTTCAAATTTTGGAAACGGCACTCGAGTTTTGCCCCGAAAGACGAAAAGTCAACTTCCCTAGGACCAAATTCCCGAAGAAGAGTCCCCATCCCCATTGTGCGAGTTTTCGGTACGGACGGGAAAATGCTACCCTCAAGTCACCCAGACCTGGTCGGAATGGATCGCCTACATGCTCGTCAGCGAGTCGTCGATATGATCCAAGAGGCCAGAAGATACCGGGGAAGGGACACTCATCTGATGCGAGTAGCGCAATGCAGCCGCACTGGATGCGTCATCGAGCCCATGCTCTGCCCTCAGTGGTTCCTTCGCATGAAACCGCTTGCCGACAACGTCTTGTCGAAGGGAATGGTTACTGGAAGGGAAGATTTGGCAGAGGGCGTGGAAGAGGATAGTTCGGAAATACATGGGAGCGAGTTAATGATACGACCACGGTCATATAGAACCGAGTGGAAGAGGTGGTTGGAGGGAATTCAAGATTGGTGCTTGAGTAGGCAGATATGGTGGGGTCATCGAGTACCAGCATGGAGAGTAATTGATCCTGCCATCCAGTCACCGATAGGCCAAGATCCGGCTGAAATACCCGGTATGCAAGCTGAGAGGTGGGTCGTTGGCCTGACCGAGGAAGAGGCACGAGCACAGCTCGGGCCTGGTGAGCAGTATTTGCAGCTAGTCCAAGATGATGATGTCCTAGATACCTGGTTTTCCAGCGGCCTACTTCCACTCACTACGGCAGGCTGGACAGGTATAGATGAAGGCATTGAGGAATGGCGCAAAAATTATCCCCTCACGTTTATTGAGAGTGGAAATGATATCCTCTTCTTTTGGCTAGCACGTATGGCAATGCTCTGTACCTGGTTCAGCGGACAGCTACCCTTCCGGGAAATTCTCCTGCACCCTCTTGTCTGTGATTCGATGGGGCGCAAGATGTCAAAGTCGGTAGGAAACGTCCTTGACCCTCTGGCCATCGTGGAAGGTTGTACAGTCCAGCAAATCAAGGAGGGCATTGAAGCCGAAGGCTTAGCACGCCTTCAAAAACTCACTGCTTTGCAGGGTCAGCTTCACCTCGAAGATCCCAAAACCGCAGGTCGGGAAATTGATAAAATTAGAGATGCCCTCAAAAAAACCGTTAAAGCGAAAGCCAAGTTACTTCCAAAGGGTGTCGTGGAGTCAGGAGCGGATCCACTCCGTATGTCACTAGTGGACTACATGCGTCAAACAAGACAGATACCATTTGACGTTTCCAGAGTTGATGACTTCCGAAAACTTGCAATCAAGCTCCTCAACATTTTCAAACTGTTCCACCATCTCCGAAAACTCTCTACCCAGCCCTCCAATATCGAAATTCCACAGTCCATCACAGCAGATCTCCGCGGAAAATTGCAGCTTCATGACTTGTACATGCTTTTCCACCTACGCCGGACGACCAAAATATGTAACTCTGCATTTGAGACCCGCACATTGCATCATGCTACGTCTGCTCTTCGTACGTTTATCTACGACATCCTGGGAAATATGTACGTCATGTACCTTAAACCTGAGCTTGAAGCTGGTGACCGTGCCCGGGAGGAGATGGCACTACGGTTGACCGCATTCGCACTAGACACGGTGGCCAGGCTTGCTCACCCTCTGATACCATTCCTGACAGAAGGGCTATGGCAGACGCTGGATCCTGTGGCGAGGCAGGACGTTGATGGGGCGAGCATCATGAACCAGAAATATCCGGTGGAACAAGACATTTTCGAGGTACCTACAGAGGAGTTGGCAGGGATGGATGCGGTTCTGGAGCTAACGGAGCTGCTGAGGTCAGCGAAGGAGCTTGAGCCGAAGAAGTTGGAGAACGCGGGGCAGTGGGTGAAGGTTATGGTTAAGAAGGAAGGGGAGGATGCAAGGGTGATTAAACACTATGAGGCACAAATTGCGAAGTTGGCAAAGATGAGTAGAGTCCTAGCAGTGGTAGAGAGGGCTGAGGGAGAAGGATTGAAGAGATTGGAAGCAAGTAGGGAGCTGCCAGAGGGATCGAATTTGATTAGGGACGAAGAGGGCCGCGGATGGTGGCTGTTATTTGAGAGTGGGGTGAAGGAGGAGGTGGCATAGTCTTGGCCTTTAAAGTCATTCGACATCGATTTGATTTGAGGTCTACTGTTAATGTTGTACTGATATCATCTCACCATTCCTTCCACTTCAAGCAGCGTCATAGCATTTGCCCCATTGAACTCTGCACCCTAGATTAGAATAAATACTCCAATAGATCGACTCTGTAACCCGTACTTATACATACAAATTGTATGACCAATGAATAATATTACCTTTATCCCCCACCGCCGATATAGATTTTGGTTGTTATCACGAGGTTCTGTTTCATTGTCCTTTGAGGCAGAGAGGTCACGTGAGTAGGGTCCTTAAGAACTCTCAATCATTATTAAGCTTTACAGGCTACGATTGCAAGAGCAGAGGTGAGTATGCGTAGAGCTATAGAACCTCATATGGCACATCCGGGAAACCGCGAGCGGTGATTGAAGACTACAGGGGAAGCTAAGCTCAGGGTAAATAGTGGTCGATAGTACATCGGTAATATAAATGTTACAAGCGAAGTGCCAAGTAGCAAAAGTGATAATCAAAGAGTACTCCCGTAATAATACAGGCAAATTAATTATATATACCAATATAGAGGTCTAGGAACGGGAACATCCGCGTGCCGTACCCACCGCCAAAAGGTAATCATGAGACTTGGGATTAATTAGCGCTCCATGGATCTAGTCAGACTGGCTCTAAATCTTACTTTATATTCGCGATCGCACACTGTCCCACGACTAACGAGAAGGTTTGCGAATTGGGATTGGTGAACATACCGGGATAGGTACAGCGGTAAGTGACTAACACGGCAAGACGCTGTAGCGCTTTCTGGCCTGTCGGACTTACACTACGCTCGGTGCTTGTCGGTCTCCAGCTGTCATCTCTTTAGCTATTATCTTCAAGCTTCGAATCCAATATAGAGTTTATAGCGTTGCTGTTTACACTTATTCACTATCAGTTTCAATATATCTATTTTATGAGCCCAGCCAAGTACTGTACGTAGTCTAATTAGCAGCAAGCATGTCGGTACGCTTCAGCACCACAAAAATATATTGCTGAATTGCCGTGTCTCCGGATCGGGCACTTACCCAAGTAGGTATATAAGCAAATACCACTTCCACTACGAGAGCTTGTGCCAACCAGACTACCACTTCCATTCTTAGGCTTGCCAACAATTGCGCTCCTCTACCCGACCAACAAGCAGCTGACGAAAACAGTTGTCAAATTGCAAGCAGATGTAACCGTCCTGTCAGAGCATGTGCCCCATAAGTAGACTTGGACTAGCATTTGGCAGCTGAAGTCTCCCGCAAGTAGCCATCCCCCTGTTCTCGTGGCCATTCCCGGGTCATGGAGGAGCACCCGCTTCATGCAGAAGTAAAATGTGGGGAACAACCAGACAAGGAAATTACGGCTTCGGCATTTCTCCTGTTTCCCTGTCTCAGTGAATATGGAATCCGAGTGGATCTGGGGAAGTTCTTGGCGCGGGAAACCGGCCACCATGCAGATCGATCTACAGTACTGGACGTTAGTGCGATGGAATGGAATTGCTAGTGCTTAACGTGGTCGACTGGGGATTCTACGTATATAATTTGGTGAAATTTGCGATTCATATTCGTATGGAATTTATTGTCCCCTTGTAATCTACCCCTTGAACTAATGAGACACTCACCTAATGGAATTACAGGGATTATCCTACTTTCGAACAATGAAAAACAAGAGGAACAATAGCATTTATGCACTATGGGTGGCCGTCTTACCGGGCCATGGTATACATGTGATCATTCATCGAATTTTCAGTGACTGGGTGAAATGCTAGGAGGTTAGTTATTACCACTGCGCCAAATGGGGATCGCACCCTACGGTTAGAGGTTGACATGGTCTCAGCGGTTTACCATGAGTATTCAGGTCACCACGAAGTCTCGGCTAGATCATACCCTTTCTGCGACCTATTGCCGTTCACTGTCCAACTTGACAATAGTAATATAAGGCAAGCAAAAGTGCGTAAATGGTATCATGTCTATATTACAGTATTAAATCCGCTTTATCCCAACAGCGGACCATCAGAACAATCACTGAAACTCAAAAACTGTTAAGAATTAACCAACTGATGGAAAGGTGCTGAAAGCGTTATGGTGAGAAGGCTCTAGGGTACCGCGGAGCCTGAAACTCCAGCTAACGTTGACGCATATGGCACTTTGTTGGTGTCGAATTACCCTGAACCATAAACGATGATGAGCTTCGAGAATAGATGACGACATATACAGTAGTCTCAGATTACTGCACGACACCGGGATAATTCAAGTATCGATATCACACACGGGAAGTCACACAGCCTGACAAGGTATCATAAATGAAGTTTTTACAATTATAGCTCATATATCTTCACATGCACTATTCCGGGCTTTAGAGCCTACCACAGGGACACCGCATGGTGAATCTCTTTAAGCACCATGCCCATGTACTCTTATGGAGAATGTTCCGGAAGGCGGCTTTAGTAAAAGTACTCGCGTCCAGTTTCATATTCGCAGTATTTTTCTATACCCTAGAAACTGTGCAATATTAGCGGAAATCATGCACGCAATTAACTTGGATCTGGAGTCTACAGAAAAAATTTCTACATTCATGGAAGTATGCTGGTCTACTAGCCCAGGTGGGTAGAGTAGGATGGCATCATATATGGTACCACCGTTCAATCTTCATGCATGGCCAAAGGCTACACGCTCATGGTGGATGGTATCTCACTGGATGTCGATCATACGTGCATCTAGGCATGCTAGCTGCCAATTTCATCTTCTCAACAACTGCCATCATCTTTGTGAGGCACTTGTATCCTGTTGAGCGGTATGTAGTCGAGCAGAGGATTTCATGGAATGAAAAAAATACAGCCAACCGGCCTTCGCCAAGGAGGGACATCCGGCTTGGTGTATGGAATGAGGCATTCCATTATGTAAGAAAAAGTACCAAAAGACCTCCTCCTCCATCGACCTGCTGTTAGAGAGTTAGCGTCATTCTTGGAGAATCCGGGGAAAAGGGGGCGTGACAGTAGTTCAAACATTCGGTCCGCCTGCAAGCGCAGCTCCGACGCAAGCGAAGGAGGAACCTTGGAAAGGTCTGGATGTCAAGATGTGAAAAGCAAATTGTGGGGCATTAGCGCTACGCAGAAGGCACATACCCGCATTACCAAATTTGGAACCTCGCCTTCAAGACCGCTTGAACAATTCTTTCTGCCGCGGCATTCACTAATGGCTTGCATGTACATGTGCGTAGGGAACTAGAAAAGAGAGGAGTAGCATCATGACAAATGGACATCGAGGGTTAAACTTTTTTCCAAGGCTGTCAACAAGTCTCGAGGTCAATGGACTTGGCATTATCAACAAGAACCTCATTCATGCAATTGCAACCAGACTGGGATTCAACCAATGCTCTTCCAGGCACCTCGTGGTCCTAAATAAATCTCAGAAGTTCTAAGTTTTTGCAGAAATGATAGATGGAATTCCCCCTATTGACTGAAATACCGTAGCGAAAAGTGGTTAAGCAGGTTCTCTTCTCGAAATTTTTATGGAGTGAAGTACACCAACCGAGACAAGATGTATAAGTCCTCTGAAACGGTGTCTCTTCCGCTTGGGTTGGAGGAGCAAAGAAAGGAGGAGCGCTTTCCAGCACGCGGACGTGTGCGATTCGCGAGTTCCAACCACGAAGCCATGGCACAAGGGACTACTAATCACTAAGACCTGTTCGGCTGGGCCAAAACCGGTCTATTTTCCGGCTGAGAATACCAAGAACATACTAAATTTTACCTAATGCCCAGAATGATGGCAAACAGAAAGGACTTTTTTTCTTCATGAGATTGAAGTTTGCGCAATTCCTGCAATGGCTATGCCATCGAGACTACAGTGCATGGAATGTGAAATATCACCTTTCAAATTTCTAGCTGCTTCACGCACGCACTCGTGGCTATGCCGAGCGTCCTTTCAAGTAACCTTGCGAGCATGTATAGACAATACCAACACAAAGGCACTTTACATTCTATATTTCTTACAGCATCTAGTCCCTTAATTATAATATGTGGACGTTCTACCTATTACGCACGTCTTCGATTGATTTGTAAATGCATGGCTTGTTAATTGAGAGCTCATATGATGCCAATATGATGCACGGACACTAAGGTAGCGAAAAGTAGCAGCATATTCTGAATAGGGTAGCTTGTCCCAGTTTCAGTTCAGCGATGCCTTGGCCTGTGAGCCGGTAGACCGCCTGAGCCATCCTCAGGCCAGATGACGCCCAACGCCTCCTTCCGCGCATGTTATGGGCGCTCCGTAAGGAGGTCTGGCGCAAGGATCGATGAATCAACAACCGAGAGGATACCCACATGGCATCATCTAATGGCATTTGATGGCTACAATTTTTTTTCATACTTGTCATGGTGATGTTCTGGGGTGGTTAGTCTAGGCTCGAGCCAGAGTTTTAGAGACTGAGAGCTCTTGCTTGCGTAGATAGAACATTTATTAGGGGGGGGTAATCCGCAAGCCTGGAACTTAAGTACTTCAGCAGAAGACAACTCCAAGAGTATCGGCTTGAACACTAGAAGCATATCATAAACGTTGCACTTAGACTGCTCTACAAGCATCAAGAAGGCTTTCCCATATTCCACCGGCAGCATTGCTTTTTCAGGCACGCATACAAGCCTAGATCTTATCGTTATCGCTACCCGCCTATCGATCATGGCCGACCGTTGTGAACGGCGAACAACCATCCAATCCCTACCATGGGAGATAATAACAAATATCCTCAGTCTAGCTGCTGATGCCAATATAACTGAGGGGTACACCCGAAGCTATACATATGGTCTTTCGCAAGTAACACGCACGTTACAATTGCATCACAAATTACAGGTGCAAAAGCACATCACCGGACGAGTAACATCAGACAAATTGCGGTGGGACGCAGCAGATGCAATTCGAAGGACATGCTCAACCTGGCACGAATGGGCTATGGGATACAATTTGAAGGAATTATATGTAAGGCGGTGGAGAGGTGGTGAGAGGTATGTATATCTAAATTTCGATCATGTTCAGAAAATTCGAGACTGACAACTTATTACAGTTGGGATCCAAAATTCCTTGCTTTGCCCTCACCTTCCGGTGGACCATTGACTTCAGATATTTTCCCCGTTGTCTACCAAGATCCATACCAAATCCTCAAGTCAACCGTTTCTCTACTACAAGAATTCCCGGAATTGAACTCTCATGTCCGCCGCCTGTGGTTCTCTGGGATCTACCAATTCGCCAATGTCACTCGCATATTCGAAATAATCGGTCGTTGCGACAATGTCCGCAGCCTTACCCTCCCCTGGTCTGCGCTTCGCTACGGAACTGTGGAGGATTGGGTTTACATTGCCAATAACCTCCCGCGGTTGACGAGCTTGGAGTTCTTAGGCGCAGGCTTGAAGAAAACTCAAGTTTCAGGAGACTCAAATGTTGAAGTCAATTACAAGGCCTTGGAAGATGCTCGGGTAAATTTTTCCAAGCTCAGGAGATTGAAGATCCATGGCTCCACAAATGTACAGCCTATCGTGGATGCGGATCTCTGGGAGATTGCCCGCACTGCTACCAACTTGGAGGAAATCCACATCACCGGAACAAGCAGTGTCACTATCGAAGGAATCACTGCACTTGTTTCCTCATCTCACAAATCCCTTAAAGTACTTAACTACACTCCTCTCGACCAGACTGCCGCCGGCTTCACACACCTAAACCCCTCTCCGGGCATTCCAAGGGTCCATTTCTGCGATATTATCACCTCTTGCCCCAACCTCACTGATGTCAACGTCACTGTTCCCCATATTTGCGAACACATCCTGTGCCCTCCTCCGCAATATTCTGAAGATGTAATGGCACTTGACACCCCCCAGCGGGTGCTGAAGTGGTGCGGAAATGCAACAATCCGCCTTCCTTACGGCGGCCATACCTGTGTCCACCCCGAACTGCCTCTTGAGCACCCGGATAATCGGACCGTGCTGCAGTCAATCTTCGGCGCAGCAAGAGCGCTACAGCAAAAGAGCTTGTTCATCGAATTGGTCATTGGGAATTATACATTCAATCCAGCGGCCTTCTCCGTCTCGGGTGATTTCAGGGAGCCAAAGAAGCTGGCCGAGGGAATGTGGGAGCCAGAAGGAGAGAAGGAGAGCAGGAGGGGTCCATGGGGAAGCTCCGGTATGTGGGGGGACATGGGTAACCGCTGGACGGAGATTGGAGAGGAGGATTTCTTCGATGGAGTACGGTGTGGATTGGTCAGATTTGAGTACTGATTGGGGTCTGTTTATTTGAGGGTGTATTCTTCGGTCTTGGGTTTGTTCCGGCGTACTGTGTTTGATGATAGGGCTTTTTATTAAGATTTTTTTGGGGGATTGTGGATTGCTCAGTCTTGGTCGGTTGGATTTGAATTTGAGGGGAGGGGATGGCAGACTTGGTGATGGCCACAATGGCCTTTAGTGATGGAAATGGTTCTACTTTTGTCTAGAATGGGCTTCATATCTGCAAATATAATACTCAATAATATCACAATTCCTCGCACAACATTCTGCATTTACCTTTTCTTGTGGGACTTCTAATTTTTAGTGGTAATGTACGTACGCTTGGCCATATGCCCGTTGACATGAACTTGTGAAAAATATCGCCAAGGATTCTCATGGTTCAAAATTTTGTGAGGAAACATTTATACCATCCCCGACACCACACGACTGCCGACTGATTGAACTTAAAGAACGCACCTGTTTCCCCTTAAAATCAGTCCCTCTCAGATTATGGCCGCTCCGCACCCTCCTGGCGGGGCTCCATCAACTGCTGCCCCGCCACCACCACCACCACCTCCTCCTCCCCCGCCAAAAGTCAACCCGGCATTGCAATACCTTGGTGAGCTCTCATAAATTCATGCCTCCTCTTGCATGACCTAACCTCCTTATATAGGCCTTGGAAAATTCCGTGCCAAACTTCCTTCCCGCAACTGGCTCATCTTCCTCGGCGTCGTCTCCACTTGGACGGGTCTCGTAGTCTACGACCGCCGCGAGAAGAAACGAGTCCAGGCACATTGGTGTTCCCGCGTCTCCCACCTGGCCGAACTCCCAATGTCAACTAAAACCCTTCCGAGAAAAATCACAATCTACCTAGCTAGTCCACCTGGAGATGGAATTAGTGCTGCAAGGGAGTACTTTCGGGAATATATCAAGCCCGTTCTGGTCGCTGCTGCGGTTGATTACGAAGTCGTTGAAGGCCGCCGGGGAGGAGAGATACGCAATGCGGTTGGGGAGAGTGTGAGGACATGGAGGCGGACTAGGGGTGAAGCTGGGCGACCTGTGCCGGGAGAGGAGGAAGAGAAGGTTGGTACTGGGGAGAGTGGAATGACACCGAAAAAGGTACGGGAAATGTATGGCATCATGGGGGAGGCCCCAGATGGCGACGGTGGGGTTATGATTGTTGGTCGGCACACATGGAAGGAATTTATCCGGGGTACCCACGAAGGGTGGCTTGGTCCTCCTGATTCTCAAGTTCAACCACCCCCACCTCCTCCTCCCACGGAAGAAGGGAAACCAGCGAAGGCGGCTCCCAGACCACCGATTCCGCCCTCCACAGTAAAGCCAGAGGAGTACCTTGAAGGACTGCTTCCACCAACTTTCCCTTACGACAGGGATTCATTACCAGTTGTTTCACCAGTTGCCGTGGTTCCATTTCCGCATCTTTTGGGGTTTTTGAACACACCGACTAGGATATATAGATACCTCACCCAGCGGCACCTTGCAGATCGCGTAGGCAGGGAGACCGCTGCCCTCTGCCTCGGTTTCTCCCGCCAGTTCCATACATTAACACCAGCACCATTAGCGGAGGCCAGTCAAGCTACGATTGTTCCAAATGCCCTTCTCTCCGTAGACGTAAAAGCGAATGATGGCGATGGTGGACATGGAGGGGAGATTGATGTTGGCTGCTACCCGGAGGAGGAACAAGATTGGAATAAGAAGTACCGGGTGGTACCTAGTGACGACGAACTCTTTCCACCTACCAAGACTGTTGTGAAGGAAGGGCCCAATGGAGAGAAGATTGAAGAGCAGTTAGAAGATCTTAGCGAGCAGCAGAGATACCAATTGAGTGCGAAGAGGGATGCTAAAGAGTGGGCGGGGCCGATTTCTGTAGATGGGAGGATTGTGGGAAAGTTGAACAGATATGACCAAGCTGTGGTGACGCCGGAAGCAGAGTTTTAAATACAGTAAGGTCATTGTGAAGAAGTCAAGAGAGCAGAGCTCACTGGTCAGGCGGAGGAACGGAGGTTGATCCTCCACCGCACCCTGGGGTATACAGTTACAAGAAAAGAAAGCAAGAAAAGGAAAGAAGCGCATATGGTAATGGCACATCTACTTGTAAATATAGCACAATTTGCAGCGGTATAATTTTAGAAATGTCACATCACATCTCCCGTTTCGTACGAAAAGTGTGACTGGCCAGCACTAGGGCATGTATATTAGGCTCGGTCACGTCTGCACAAACCTCGGCTAAGGAAGACTAGCTCAAGTAACTGAATTCTTAAAAGAGGTAGCCTCGATGAGATTCAGGGTAACGCCTTGAATTTCATCTGTCTAGCCTAAAATGAAAAACACATACAAAAGCACTAGAAACGAGTCTGATATATTTACTTAAGTATCAGAATGTGCTAGTATAGGGCACTTGAATTTCTCAAACTAGATTATTTCAGCTGTTCTCCTGCATTTGTCACAATACGCACGTATGAGCATTCTAGCGACACCGATCTGCGCAAGTAGTGAGCACCGTCGGCCTTGGAGGGTGCTGGCTTTCTATAAACTCTCATCCTAGCTACAGTAGGGTGAGGAAGTCTAGGAGACCTAAAAAGGGTGGGATTTGTAGATGAGCTAAGAGAGACAAGCAGGAGCTTTCCTCCTTTGGATGGTAGGAAGGTGAGTTGGGCGGCTGATTAGGGCTGGACTGCAAGGCATATGTTGCAATTCTGGAGAGAGGAATACAAGATTTGTCCCTGTAAGGGGTGTATACCCACTGTATCTCCTGACCAGATAGAATTCTAGTTTAAGTTGGATTTTAACTGAGGTTGGGAGTCCATCTAGTCTCAATACTACAAAGAAGAATTTCTTTTTCGGAGGCTTTTCAGGATCCCTTTTCCTTTGTTTCAATTCCTGCTAAGCCCTTCTTTAAGACTCAGGCTTTTCAGTTCAGGGTAACTGGTTTCTTATTTCCTTTATTGTTTCACTGTGGTTGTAATTCTTGAGGTTTTGAATACGGTTGCTACCTTGTAGAAACTGTGTAAATTGAATATCAAAGGAAAGGATGAGAATAGAAACAAAAACTGAAGTCAACCCTGTCTCCACACAGACACAATGAGGTAACTAGTCTGCTCTAGGTCTATAAACCCCACCAAATTCATTTCATTGAAGCGTCGGCAATTTGAGAATCCGGCCCTCCAACCCCCCTTCCGCCACTGCACCCGTACTATCACTCGGTGTCCTCTCCCGCACTTTACCTTCCATGACTAATTAACCAGCCACCAACCATAACCATCTCACATGAATCTGTTTTCACCACCCACATTCCGGATACGCCTGCACATACGAACCCGTATACAGCATCAAAGCCTCAACATCCCTTCTATGACTCGGGGCTGGATATTTCGGTGACTCAGCCGCAAACACACTTGTTTGGGATCCTCCTTCACTCAATTTCCGCATCATATCTGACTCTATAATTGATTCGCAACCAATGCTATATCCCCAGTTAGCGAGACCACCTTGATCATTGCCCATGAGTGGGAAGGAGCTGTTATATGGAGCTGTTTATGCAGTTGAAGATGGGGACTATGCTGAGGAGGGCGGCCGCGGAGGCGAGTAGGACTGTACTTGCACTTACATGTAGGCGCTGCGCAGTGATGACCATATCCAACTTTGGTGATGCCGTCTTCTGTATAGGGCTGGGAATGGAAGCCTTCCATCTGCATGAGAAGATCGAGACACATGTCATTCATTTTGGTACATGGTGCCGCGGAAACTGGGGTAGCTGCGAGGAGGAAGGTACCAAGAGTAAAACTTGTGGGCTTCATTGGAAAAAATGCCTGGAGATCCTACACACACTAGGGAGGGGGTCTGAGCTGGTTACTGGAGTCGACAGAAGCATATCTGTATGATAGCTAGCAGCTTTTATATCAATAGCGGATTTTCTGCAACGGTGCCACCAAGCCAATGTCTGGACACTATTCTGAACCCTCCCGGGTGACAGTGCCTGAATGAGGATACTGCGAGGGGTATCACGAGTACTTAGTACTGCTTCCGGACTAGACTATCCAGTTCAGGAACTATTCCAGGATATTACGAGATATTATAGACAGTAAAGATTATTAACTTGGTTTCATCGGAGTTTACATCATTCGTACTCATTGATTTTCCACTGCTGCAATTAGGTACTTACTAGTCATAGGAAACATAAGGACAGAGCGGGGTTGACTGACTCTATATCAGAGATTCTCGCGACGGGGGCCATGTAATATAAGTCACCTGCAGCTTGCTATAACGGGCCGCAAAAACCACACACTTGTTGTTCGGTATAGCAAGTATCCAGTATTTCGGAATGAAACCATTCCCAATATACCGGTAGGTAGTATCTCCCCTCGCCCACCACAAAGAGCATAGGAAACCCTCAAGAACGGGTTAGTTAGAAGGTTTTTAACCTCATCTGTCTGGTACAGAAAAATCATTTGGTATGGAAAGTACCCCCGAAGAGTCTGAGAGGACTGTCCGGTACGGTATCCGTTAGATTATATCAAGGATTTTTAGTGGGGGCTGAAGGCAGCATCCCACACTCGTTCGGAATAGCAATGGGTCCAGATCCGCTATATTAAGTTCCGTTAGGTATAGCAGGTTGTAGGTGTACAAGTACTGACTCTCTGCGGGGGGTATGGCGCCGAGACTAAATATGAATATGATACATGCCGTGGTTGGATTCTACCATGATAGGACAGTGGGCGTATGTAAGCTACTGTATATAAGAACTACATACCGTGCAAGAGCGGATTGGGTTGGGGTGTCGTGTTTTCTTGCCCCACTATCGCAAGAGGTAGAACAGGGCCTCGTAGCTATCTACCGTGCTTAGTACGTTTGAAACTTTATATCATACTGTTCGAAAAGTTTCATTGCTATTGTACAGCCAATCTAGATTGATTGTACATTCACGTTTTCTATAAGGTAGTTTGTACCTCAACGAATGTAGCAGCTCTGAACTTCGACTTATAGAAAGCACAGAGTGGCTTGTGAATGGTAACGGTTCACATATTACAGGTCAATACCAGGCGCAGAGCCGTGTTCTGGGCTAGACCTTCTATACAGGTACTTAAAGTATATATGTTCTGGGCAATTAATATAATTACTCAATTTGGTAAATGTCAATCGAACAAAACATTCCGCTACACCCAAAACTCCTTATGAAATTATTTTTGACCAACCTACCCCACCCTTCCTTTTGGTCAGAGGGATGGCAGACATGGAATAGGAGGATAACTCCGGGAAGATTGCCTCAGGTCCAGAACATGCTGATGAAGGTAACTCATCATCTTCATCTCTTATGAGGTATGGAGTGGAGAGGAGGATGCTGAGTTCATTGCTATTGTAGAAACCTACAACGTTTCCTATGCAATAGGCATTTGAAATTAATTTCTTATCCACGGGGTTTGAATCTACTGAGGTTCTTATACATGAGGGCCTTATGGCTCGGCAATCAGGTCCGACCACCTTGTGCTGGATATTAATGCGCTGTATGGAATTCATTGAAGTTTAGAACAACAATAATATCTTTGGTCTACATCTTATGGCACGGTTTCTTTTTACATAAGAAAACATCCCACTGTTTCCTACTTATAGGATCCGGGTAGGGTGCAAGGCACTACATCCTTAATCTCAGTGGCAGCGGAAGCGTAACGATTCTCTTTGGTTGAAATCTATACTTGTACCTACAACGTGGGCAGGACAGATTAACTTGTCCGCCCTTAAATCCTACCGGGTTTCCGGGAAGCTCACCATGGCCCGGCCGCATAGGTACTGAGTTTTTTTAATAAAAAAAAAAACCTTTTCCACAATTCTAAACCAAATCGAAGCAGGTTCTAGTGTTATGCAAAAGTTAGATGCTGTTTTACAGTATCATAGACAAGGCGAATCAGGACCAAATGGCAAAACGCTTTAAGACATGTTATATTTTTGAAGTTGTGATATTTTTCTTTCTTTTTTTTAAATACTCAGATACTCATATGTGGCCGGGGGCATGATGAGCCAGCCGGAAAGCCGACTGGAGGGTATGGAAGACAGCAAAAACCACAGCCTAAACTCCATCAATTGTTAACCAAATATAAAGACCTCATGGTCCCCTAAACGGGACCGCATACGAGTAATGAGTATTTAAAAAAAAAAAAGACCTCTCACCATTATGGGCTTGGAGAATGACATTCCAGATACTCCGACTACTAGACAAACCACAATTACATTAGCCAATGCTGCTCGTCAGGCATCTACAACTACTCATATTTCTGCCGATGCTCTAAGAATGATGAATTTATTTAATGCGAATGTGTCAGTGGATCATGACTGGTATCTAGCTGAATCCCATCGGACCGGCACACGAGTACTGAGGATAAAAACATAAAATAAAATTCTAGGTGAATGAACACAAATAGACTACTAGAGGAGAACCCGATCGACTTGGAAATAGATGAATCTATTGCAGTCGCTGGGATAGCTCCAGCTAGATATACCTTTATCAATTCCCCTTGTTTTTTGTAAATCAGTACTCGTAAACCTTTATTAATTCAAGTACGTTATACACCAAAGCGAGGAATTATTTAAATTGCCCGTGAGCGGCACAGTGGGTGTGCTGCCCGCGAGCGGCCCAGAACATATACCCCGTAGCTCTGACCCAGATCTCAGCACTAGCAACAATGCCACATTACATGCATGCATGCATCTCGTCACTTGTTCCCAGGGGCAATGATAGTGTCTTACCCTGAAGTCTATCAACTTCTCCTGTCAACAAAGTAGCCTCACCCTTTATTAGTTCCCATACAGAAAGTTAATACACGTTGCATAATACGGACAGACTTGTAAAGGTATAGACTATTACGCCTACTTTGAGTGTGGACTTGGATTCCTCACAAAATACCAACGGCCACATAATTCGTTATCATACCCATAGTACCAAAAAAAAAAGAGCAGAGCGCCCTGCCCCAGGTACACACACACACTTTTTAATGACTCCATCACCCTTTTAGGTATACACCGTCTCCGTAAACGCATTCAAGGACTATGAGGGTTCAAGTTAGCAAATAAAATATCTATCCTAGGGGCTTGAAAACGTACAACACCCTCCTTTGCAATATCCTCTGCCTCCAAAAAGTGCACCGGACACTCTACCAAATGCCCTCTTACATCCGCCAGCACCTGCTTCACCTCCTTCGCCGCCTGGACTGGGTCCTTTGAGAAGTTTCGTCTTACCACATGGCCCCACATTTCCTCCGCTTTTGGTGCCGGCGAAGGAGTTGTGACTGCCTTCTCTCCTTCATTCGCCCCTGTAACTGGAGTCGCTGGTTTCACCTCCGCAGCAATCACAGCCTCCTTCTCCACTTTACTGACCTTTGGTGCTTTGAATACCGCCCCAAACCATTCATCGTACAGCTTCCAACTAGTGATCCCATCATCTGGGACGGGACGGAATACCCGACGGAAACATTCCGTATTCACCCTGGCAGTCTGTTCCCACACCTGGGTAAATTCCACTCCGAGAGGATCAGTCACTAGCCTATCCTCCTCTGAATCAAAGTCATAAACATTCGGGACTGGGCTCGGTTGCATGTTCTCATCCCGGGTATCACTCAAGTCTTGAGCAGGAATAAGTCCAAGGTGTTTCCTAAAAATCTGCCTTCTAAGAGTCCCAGCAAAGTGGCTGGCGATATATGGTTGGCCTGCCATCGCGGATGGTAGAGGAGTTGGATCCTCAATGACCATAGCAATCTCAGAGTCATGGTCACCAAGTTGACTCCTATCATTCAAGTTCGCGGAACCACAAATCACAGTACGATCATCAGCGATGAGGAGCTTAGAGTGTATATATAGCTCTTCGCTGACAAACGCTTCAATTTCCTTCTCCGGGGCACCATACCAGGGGACTTCTCGGACATCTCCACCCCCAAGCATGGAGCAACGTGCAATACTGGCGTCCTTGTCCGCGACTGAAGGCTGCGAAACTATCTTCTGGCTTTGGTATCTCTCTGCCTCATTACCACGTCCAGAACCATAAGGGCCATATCCAACTCCTGTAGTCTTCTTTTCAAGATCTTGTCTTGCCTGGTCATATGCTACACCACTCTGTTTCTCCGTACTCTCGACATTCTTGGTGTAATTGATGCGATCGTAACTCCGCAAGTTGTAAAACCTTATGTAGTTGTTTACCTGGTCTGAAGGAATTCCTTTGGCAATGAGTTGCTCAATGATGCTGTATCCTGGGTTTTGGTGATCTCGAATGATACTTCTATATTGGAATTCCATGATCGCGCGGGTGCCTAAGGATCCCTCGTCTTGGAGGTCTCCTGCGAAAGCGGGCACGGCGGGTATGACGATGATAATCTTGAATGGTTGCCTGGCGTTGTAGGCACGCATGATACGTTCGACCATAGCGGCACCAATCATATTGAGGATAGGGGATTGCTTTTTTTCTGTGGTAGCTGTGATGAAGAATTGGTTCTCGATGTAAATGAAGTGATTGGCCAAGAGGATTGTTTCAATATAAGCATTGCAAATTGAGTGCTTTGCGGATTGTGTTAGTATCAGCAATGTGTTTGAGCACTCCGCTACGCACCTCAGTTTCTGTGGTTCCATGACTCCATTTACTCGCGCTCCTCAAGAGCTGGCACCTTATCCCATCTCTATCACCCAAACCTTCCTCATCGCCATCTCCATAGCCTGAATAATCACCTTGCACCCCTCCATGATATTGATATTCACTGTGTTGAGGTGCTCCATACTGTCCACTTGTGGCTGGACTACCCCCATACCCTGCTTGAGAGTAATCTCCATATTTGACTTTCATCTTTTCCTTTATTCCATGCAACTTCTTTCTCACCTTAGGATCATCTGCATTACTAAGCTCGGGTAGTTTCTTATACCGTTCACCACCTGAGAAGCGAATACGATATTTCTCATCATATATGAAATTCCACCTTTGGATGAAGTGCATGGCCATATCCTTGAGAACAGGTCCTTGAAGAGAAAACGCAATGTCAGACCACCCCATACGAGAGGAGGTTGCACGGCTGAGCTTGTTCTGGGTCCACTGGTCGATTGTGTGAAAGTCCATTACCCTGAGAATAGTTTGTTAGATTAAGGGGTGATAGTTCCACAGACATTACATACCTAGCATTATTGTAGTCTTGTCCCAAAAATATTTCACCTTGAATATCCTCTCTCATATCAGCTATTGGGTGCTCATTCGTGTCCCATCTACCAAAGCACAAATCTAGACCTCCCATAAAACCCTTTTCCTGGCCTTCACCCCACCCTGCATCAACAAGCACCATTTTCTCATGATGGGCCCAGAAGAGCACCTTGCCATCTTTCATTCCATATAAGCCCCGCATGAAATCACCGAACTTGTACCCATCTTTTACTTGTGCGTAGATATCTGTGACCGTGTTCGTTGCATCAGGGACATGGTCTGGGTGACGCATGACTGCAATATTAGAGTGCCTCGCCTCAAGTGCTCGTTTCGTATAATGGGAATTGAGGGTCAAAGCTGCCTCAACTTCTTTGTAAACAATTATTTTGATCTCAACGCCACGAGCAGCAGCTGCTGCAAGCATATTATCAAGCCTATATCTGCCACCTGGGGGATCACCTGGGAATGTCCATCTCGAGGCAGGCCTGCGGAGGTTCAACTCTGGGGAAAGCCACCAGTCCATGATCCAAATTGTATGTTTCGCATTCTCCAATGCACACGATACAGCCCACATGTAATCCTTTCCATCAACATACCATTTTGGATGGTGCCTCATACTAGTGCGCATAGGAGCAAAGGAGTTGTACCTGTGTCCTGTTTCGAGATCGGGGTTACCCGGAGTAGCGGAGGAAGAATTTGGGAAATATGGATTTGAGTGGGTGGTCGAGGCTGGGAAGAGAGTACGAGCATAGTCATGCAGTGAGGGCAGAAGTGACCCAGCAAGGGAGCCAAGAATATCTTGTGGTTTGTTACTTTTTCTGGTCTGCAGGAACCCAAGGATTCCTCCCCCACCACTACCAGCACTCGCTGTTGGAGCTGTCGAAGCGGGGGCAATAGATGAACAGTGGGATTGCGTCGTCTGTGCCACAGGCTTCAACTGTGCAAGTGTGCTTTCTTGGGCAGTCGAATGGTATTTTCGAACGTACTTCTTTGGCTTGGCGTGTTCTGGAGTGGAGTACTTTGTGGCGTCCTGCTCGTTGGATGGGTGATAAGGGCCATAAGCTTCTTGACGAGCAGAAGGCGCCCCCGCAGGAGGTGGGTAACTGCCCTGAGACGCCCTGTAGGGTCCTGCTGGGGAGGGGGGATGGGTATAATACTGCTGATGCGGCGCTGCAGGAGCCGGGGGGGTATAGCCATAGGCAGTCTGGGTCTGATAGCCACCATATGGTGCGTTCGCAGGAGGGGGGGTATTATAGTGTTGTGTTTGCTGGCCATACTGTGCTGGAGGTGGAGGGGCATATCCTCCTCCATAGGGTAAATGAGCCGTAGTCGCTGGTGGGGGTGGTGCAGCATATCCCGCCGCGGAATAGCCACCAGTCACTGGATACTGCTGTGGAGGTGGGTGAGTGGCTGGGGCATAGCCCCCTTGTGGTTGCTGATAGGACCGTCCATAACCATCTCTCTGAGTCCCTGGCGGCTGTGTAGCAACATAGGGTTGATAAAAGCCGGCCGCAGCGCCACTCATAGCTGGTGCATACCCACCACCTCCAACAACCCCTCCAGACCCTCCACCTGGACCCGAGGCATAGGATGACCCTGTGGATCTTTCAGTAGAATAGTACTGGCCTTTGTCTTTGCCCCTATCTCCACTCTTATCTCTATCCTTATACTTCTTTTCCTTCTTCTTCTCATCATCGGAGTACTCGGAGTACCTCGAACGTCTCTCATATCCATCATCCGAGTCGTCTTCAGACCCGGAATGATTCTTTCTGCCTTTCGAATTCCTACCCATATTGGATCGCCTGTTGTTCTCGGTGTTGTTCTTGCTACTGTCTTTCCTGCTGCTGTTCTAGTCCTGGAACTTTCTTCTATTGGTCGCCTGCGATAGTGGAGAAATTGACCCTGACGTTCGAGGCGGATGCTTAGTAGTGGCTCCCCAACGTCTATGTACCACCGTTGTCTTTATTGGGGTGCACGCAAGCGTAATTCTTGGGTACTTAAGTAGATGCGCTTCCCGAATTTCACACAAAGATGCACTTCCCCTCAGCCAAGTACCCCCAACAGCTGAAGCTGACCCTGCACGACGACAAATACAACAATGATTTACGATAAAGTGCCGAGATGGGACGATAGGGCTGGGATCCTGCGATCGCTTGGCATGAATCGTTGATGGCTTGCGACAGGTACTAGTCTACCTAGTGGTAGTCTGGCGTACTAGTGGACAAAGTCTTGATCTCGTGCCCTGGGACTAAACCCCTAAGAACTTGATTTGGGAACAATTCGCCGCCAATTATGCTGTTTTGTTTGTTTGAAGCAGGGTCGACAAAACCCAGGTGTGTTCCTGGCGACTTGCCTGATCAGCTGCATGCGCCAAAAGAAAATTAATCACTTTCCGATGCATCTCAAACTGCAACGCATGGTACGGTACTCAAGAGTACAGCCTCCCATCTCATCGATCCGATTCGCGAGATTTTCAGATATTACACCACACCGCTCCGCAATTCAGGGTAACCACGCTGACCTGTGGTGTGGCTTGGCAAATGAACATCCGATGTCTGTTACCGTTGACGGTCCAGGCTAGTCGGCTGGGTGGAACCGCGGCATACATACAGCAACAAGCCTAAGAATCGGGCCCGTAACGAGCGGCTATATTAATCTCTTTACGAATTCGTTAATAAGCAGCTGCCGATCGCGGCTGCTCGGCAGGAATGCTCGCGATGTCATAAGGGGTGACAGATGCAAGTGCCAATTGCAAGGGATGTATCCACTTGAACATTATCAAGCTGCAACCGCCACTAGTTTTTCCCAGAGAGTAGTATCCACAAATCTCAGACTAGTGAAAATTCACGAGCCAGATCCCTGGTATAGACGTCCCCAAGTAAGCAGTCCTCCATGGGGAGCTAACTCGAGCTCCACTGACTCAGAACACAGAAGCCGTGAAGTAAATGAATATCTTGGGTAACTCTACCCGTTTGATATGCAAATTGGCATGTTGCGGGCTTGACAGGGACTACATAGACGATACCATACATTGTCTCAGTGGCATCCTTAACTAGGCCTACCTAGAGACCTACCTGAGTTCACAAATTATTTGGACTCTCTCTAACTACTAGCCATTTAGTAGTTCTTTCGACAAACAAAATGGAACGCACTATGGTTTCCTGGAATCGGTTCCCCAAGCCTTTTCAAGTGAGGCTAGTAACGTTTTCCTCCGTTTTCCTCGGATCTCACGGCACGCTCGAAGCTTTGGAGCTTTCTAAGTAAATTTCACATCAATTGGCCTTCAATGACGAGTTCGGTGAATGGTCAAGAGGTGGTATATAAGTTGGTACACTCGCTACTTAGAAAAAATGCATAAAATACCAGTCAACCGTGGTGGATTCAGTCGAAGGACGTTTTACTGCTTTTGAGTCGAGTCCTGATATCGATGGCGACAGTGACACAGCAGTCAGTACAGGAACCCGTGCCAATTGATACTGGGGCGGCAAGCAATGGCAATGAATTAGCGTTGATACGGACGACTACGAATCCCCTGGGGATTATCCCCAGGAAACGCCGCCGCGGCATCCTCGGAAAGAGCAGATTTGTGGTCATACCAGAGATTCAGGACCCCTTTGAATACACCCGGGGTGTGAAGGGTTTAATCACTGCGATTGTTGGTCTAGCTGGTGCAGCAGCTCCAATGGGGAGTGCAGTCCTATTCCGTGAGTAGAAGTGTTTCCTTTTGGGGGGGTTACTGGTTGAAAGTTAAGTGAATTATACGGTAGCATCCGTGCTACTAGTAGCCATGGCCAGGCCAGACTTATGAGATGGGGTGATAGTTTAGGCTACCAGTAATACCTACAGTTGAATTATGGTTTATACAGTTGGCGAATTTATTCCCAGGTTCACCAAACACTATATAATCATGACTTATCAGCCTTTTATGAGCTAGCTCGCCTACCTCCTCGAGCCTCACTTCCAGTCGCTCATCATTTCTGATCTTTACTTGGTGCTAATCTCAATATTTCCTAAACTTATGCTAACATCTTCATATCCCGACAGCTGCCCTCAATCTCATCTCAAAAGATTTTAACGCCTCTGACTCAATCGCTAATCTCAATGCTGCCCTCTATATGGGTTCCATGGCCGTCTTCCCCATGTATTGGTCAAGGCTCTCCGAAATCCATGGTCGACGAACGGTCTATCTCACTTCCTTTACTACCTTTACTCTCTTCAATCTTGCCACTGCATTAGCACCTAAATCCGCACTATGGTTCCTTATACTAATGCGAATAGGTTCCGGCGGAAGTGCTGGTGCAGTACAAGCTGTTGGGGCAGGAACTATTGCAGATATCTGGGAGGTCCGAGAGCGTGGGCAAGCTATGGGATGGTTTTACCTAGGCCCACTACTAGGACCTTTGATTGCCCCCTTGATCGGAGGTGGTGTGGCATCGAAGTTTGGATGGAGAGGGACAATGTGGTTTATTTTCTTCTTCGGGGTAGTACTGTGGATATTATTGGTGACTGCGTTGCCAGAAACTTTAAAGAGGAAGACGCAAGTGAACCACATCAACGAGAACAAGGATGAACACCTCGTGGACAATGACTTAAGAGATGTAGAAGAGAATGGAAGTGTTTCAAGCACCATAGTAGATCCTGCACTAGCTTCACCAGACTCTCCTATGGATCCCTCTTTTCTACCCATGCCTAGCAACGAAGAACCTGGCACAAGCGCAGAAGGAGTCAAGGTTGAGAAGAACAAGCAAACTCAACCTAAACCACGATCTAAGATGCGTCGGTTATGGTCTAGTATGTGGCATGCGGTTTTCGACCCCATAACTGTTCTCAAATACATACGATACCCCCCAGTGGCTCTAACGATCTGGTATGCTAGCTCAACATTTATGTGTCTGGTCGGTACCTTCTCCCATCACACATACTTCCCCTTAGCGAGTATTTTTCTGACCTTCGTATCCTACTTAGTATATCCTCAATGTGTCTCTTCAATCCACCTTCTCCCGCCCTCCATACAACTGGCCCACCGCAATCGTCGGCTTGGCTTATATCCCGCCCGCTATTGGTAGCTTTGCCGGCTCGATCGTGGGCGGCCGATGGACCGATAAGACCATGAAACGGGGTGCTCGTCGGCGGCAAAGGAGAGAAAAAGGCAACGGAAATCTAATACCCGAGGATCGCATGGGTGAAAACGCAGTTTTAGGAGGACTCTTGTTCCCAATGGGATTGCTGTTGTATGGATGGACAGTTATAAGGGTGGATGCATGGATTGTGCCATTATTGGGCACATTCTTCTTTGGATTTGGGAGTATGTTGATTTTTGGAATGTGTACGACCATGTTGACAGGTAAGCCCTTCTTAATCATTATTTACTATTTTGTGAAGAGAAGATTCACTGATATGCTACTGATGTTTAGAATTTGTACCCGGAAAATCATCATCCGCCGTTGCTGTCCAGAATTTCGTCCGAAACATTTTCGCTTGTATCGGTGGTGTTGTCACCGCACCTTTACTCCACGCTCTCGGCGAAGGTGCCTTATTCTCTATTGTTGGCGGAATTGCTTTGGTGAATATAAGCACTATATACATCATGAAGAAACGAGGTCCCAAGTGGAGGGAACATATAGGGGAGTATGATTTGACTTGATTGAATCTCATAGCATCAGAATTTGCTTTTTCTTTTCCTTCTAGAATTAGCTACATATCTCCTTTTTTCGTTTGTTTCTTGCATATTACCATTATGTTCATTGGGTTATTTTTGTTAAGAGCACTTCTAGATTTTGGGATATTATTTCTACCCACCTTTGCTCCTGCTATTTAGTAAAAAATCACGATAGGATGAAGATAAAAATATGAATAGTACATCTTTAGGAATGCTGGATTCCTAGAGGGCAAGTAGGAAATCTGAGCTTTAGCCTCGGGTCCTGCTTTATTCGTCGATGATTTTTGTGATTTTACATGCGCCGGCATAGTCTCGTATGAGTCGGCATGCGCTGAACGCCAGTTATTTGTCAAAAGGTTGCATAATCCGCACCGACCCCCCTCCAAGATGACAATAATCCATCCATACGTTTATTAAAATAAAAAATAAAAAAATCCACAACTCTATATATTCTGTTACCCTGAGTCTATCTACTGCTCACAGACACAAAGTCACTGGCATGCCTTTGAGCACATTCCTATTCGCCAAGACAGGGCACTGGATTTATCTGACCCCAGCAGCTATTAATAACGGAAATGCTTACTTATTAGTCGCTATTGATTTCCTAAAAAGCTTTTTTTGGTTTGGATTCAGGGTAACTCGGGAGTTGTGTCTGTTTCTTTTCGCTTAACCCTGGGTCCGCAACTAATTGAGAGAAGATGGGATGTGAAGTTTCCAGGTATATACAGAGTGTTTCATGAGCGACCAGCAGGAAGCTGTACGTACCTCTTTACACTAGGGGAAACATATTACCTGTAATACATCTCGCGACTCCCCCTTTGGTGGGTGTTGTGCCAACTAGACTACCTGCGACGTCTTGCAAGAGTATCAACATCAGGGCCAATGGGAATGTTCATGTATGGTTGCCCACATTACCCCTTCTGATGCACCCCTCTCGAACTCTCTTCAATAGCAATAATCTAGGGCGTATGTGTATATATGTATCCATGGGCTTCAGTTGATCAAAAGTTTAAGACTACTTTAGTAGTCTGGTTGTCTAAAACCCCCCGAGTTATAGCCCCACATCTATTTAGTATTTACTATATCTACGTAGCCACATCATCTGTAATCTTCGCATCTTGTTTCTTCGGCCGCTCCCCAAAGATTGTGGTTCCCACCCTTACATTCGTTGCCCCCTCCTTAATCGCAGGCAAATAGTCATCACTCATACCCATGCTCAATTCCAGTTGATCTTCCTCCCAGCCCAGATGCTTAGCAAGATTATCCCTCGTCTCCCTGAGCAGAATAAAATCCTCATTCGGCACATCAGGTTGGTTACTCCTTGCTATCGCGCCTATTGTCATGAGACCCTTAAGCTGTAAGGAAGGACAATATTTGATGATATGCGAGGCTACATCGACGACTTCGGTAGGCTGGCATCCAGACTTAGATTCCTCGTTGGATGTGTTGACTTGTATGAATATGCGAAGTATGTCCACTGAATTGTCGGTTTTGCGAAGAGCCGCGCGGCCTTTCTCCAGAGCGTCGGCTTTCTTGATGGTATCGAGGGACTCTACGGCCCAGAGGTTGGGGATAGAGGCGATGGCTTTGCACTTGTTGCTTTGGAGGGTCCCCGTGAAGTGCCAGTTGATGTCTCGAGGGAGCGTTGCGGCCTTCTCGACGAGTTCTGTGTAAGTGTGATTATTCTATTAGCGGTCCAGCCTATAGCGATGCGTGGTTGAGCTAGATTGGGACAAGAACCTTGGAAGTAGTTCTCTCCAAAATGCGAGTCGTGCTTCGTTGTATCACGTGCATTGTGTAGGGCCAAAATGTCAGAAGCAGGCTTGAGTTTGGAGATTGCTACTAGTCGAATCTATGTCTCCAGGCCTGTCAGTCACCGGTACTGAGTGTTGGGATAATTATGCGGGCGCAACCTGACGCTGTGGGGCACCCCGCTCAATCGACTGCAGGACATGCATGATGTTGTCCACAAGAGTCTGCGCCCGCCTAAGGTTCATATCAATAGGTTCGGTACTGGGTTCCAATTCAGCCGACATGTGGTGTGGGTGGTATGTAGTTTGGTAGATTGCCTGTGTGGGGAGGTATTGTTTTTGCAGGAATATCTTCTGAGGTTCTCGGTAACAGATATCAAAGGGATCTTGGCGCTGCCGGTCATGTCTGGCTGTACCTTCGCAAAAGTCTCTGCGCCCATAACTAAATTTGGTATCGCTCCAAAAAAAACCATATCATACAGTATGTATGTAATACCTAGTAGGCCCGTACTTGTTGGAGGTGCCGAGACAGTTTTTGATGCCGGTAGTACTTTCAGACCGGCTGAGCCAAAAAGGAATCGTTCACGTCATTGATAGTGCAGGGTCATCTGCTGCGGCATGCAGGAACTGTGATGCGGAAGCCGCGTTGAGCCTCAAACCTTCAACTCACTGCACTCTAAACATGTCGTCAGACACCCCATCCGCGGACAAAACACCCACGCCCTCTGTGGCCTATACCGCTCCCACCTACCGCGAAGACCCAGTAGATGCGAAAGTGAAGAGAAAATTCAGAGGGAAAGGAGCGAGCGAGTACTACGATCCCTGTCAGGATGCCGCGAATAGGAGCATTCAGTGCTTGAACCGAAACTTTGGGGACCGAGAGATGTGCTCGGACTATTTCCAGTAAGCTTTTCAGATCTAGCTATGGAACAGGGCACCGGGAAGTTGCTAATGATATCGTGAAGGGCATATCGGGATTGCAAAAAGAAATGGGTAAGTTTGCAAATTCGCATCCTGGCAGTTGTCTTGAAAGCTAGTAATACTTATGCACCATGTAGATTGAGGAGCGGAAGGAAGACAGGAAGAAAGGGACTGGATTCTTTGCGAAGAGTTAAACAGATATTAGTCTAGTTGCAAGCAGATATTGATATCAGGCTACAGGCTGGCTCAAATCTCATAGATTTTATCTCTGCACACCCATGCCGTAGCCAGTGCAAGTGAAAGAACTTCATGTTTCAAGCCTACTAAGTAGGATCCATCGTGTGACATTAGCAATTACAACTCAGATCACTCAATCACCGTAACTGCGGCGGCAGTTTTATACATCAACCAGCTGGGTGGCTAGCGGTACTAGATTTTGGCAATAGGCAAACTTCAGAGTCGAAATCTATGGATTGAGCTCTAGAAAAGCCATGAGTTATGAGCGCTTGGTATAGTCCAGCTATTCTTTGTCATTTATCCAAGCCCCACCATCGATATCAGCGCCCCATGGTCACTAGGGTCCCAATTGGTTTGCACTCCCCAGCTTTCCATAGCGTTCCACCATAAAGATAGGCCGATAGGTGTACCTATGACCTTCATTTCAGGGTAACTACTTCTATTACATATGCTTCAAACCACGTGCGGGAGGGGGGCAGAGATTGGCCTTGGTAGACTTGAGAGGCATTTACCTATACGATTTAATGGACATCGCTCTCATGAAAACAAACTAAGACTTACTTAGTCATACATACAGTACATTTCCTTACTTAGGTAATCGCTATAGCAACCAGCTTGGCATTAGTTTAGGTTCGCCGCGCAAACAATCACAAAGAGCCGGACCTCAACTTTATCCTTTCTCTTTCACTAGGTACTATTTTCTTTCGACCAACGGTCCGATCAAATCTGCCAGTCTATGAACCACTCTCTGGGGCCGTGAACAACATCACACCAGACCTCAGGATGCCCCGCCTTATTCGTCGACAAAGCGTCCGTGATCGAATTCTTTCCTTCCTCAACCCCCTTGATCACGCCCTCGATCTCTACACCTATATTGAGAGCTATGACTGGGACGGTGTACAGTCGACCACCTCAACTCCGTTGGGGGTCGCGCTAAACATCTTGCTATTCCTCGCTCGCGTCAACTGCTCGAGCGGAGCCTACCAGGATGTTCTAATCAAGTCAACAACTGGGAAAACCTATGGTGGAGGATGGAAAGATTCGGGGTATTTTGTATGTGCTGGTAACCCAGAAACTTCACCCTCATCGTGTGCACCATTTCCCGGAGGCTATTATCCTATGTGGTTTGATGGGATGGAGAGCTTACTCGGGGTATACTGGGGGACACAGTTACGATATTTATCGTGGTTCCTGGCAGTAATTAGTGCCCTGAATGCTGTGATGTGCTTCACAAAGAAGAAGAAGTATCGGATGTTTGAGTCGAACATTGAAGTAATCCATCCCAGTGCAGATTTTCCATTGAGCACGGACTAACCAAAAGATAGATTGAACCACGCACTCCAAACGCCCGTCGTGTCCCTGTCGATTCTTCACCCTCCGTCAGCCGACTTACTACACTGCTTTCGCCATCCAAAGGTCGTCATCGGGAATACACCTCCTCCACCGATGTCTGGGAGGTCTCCGTCTGGGATCCCACACCGATCTCCCTCAGAATTTTTAGCCTTTTCTCCCCAGCTCATTGTGCAATCTATTTCCTGATGTTCCCCATCACTGTTTCCAGCAATTACTTTTTTCCCAACTCCACTAGTACTACCACAACATACCTCACAGCTCTCTTCATCGAGATCCTGCTTTCTCTCCAGCTTGGATGGCTTACTTCATCATTCACCCAGCAGATGAAAGACCGAGCAGTAGTTCAGAGAGAAGTTTTGCGCGAGTACGACAGCAAATACGTACACCCCAGACTCAGCACCCTCAAGCGGGACGTTGCTACCCAAACCATGGACGATCATTTCGAAGCCAGTGTCGAGGTGTACACCCCGCAGTTCAATAGGCAAGGGTTTACTACCCATGCCAATCCAAATTATTCGGAGTACACAACAAATTGTGCCTACTCTGCCACTTCGGGGTTTGCAGCAACACCACAAATCGAAAATCAACTACGCAGAGAGCAGAACCAGTATTACAACACCGGGCGATTATCCAATCGATTCAAGCAAGAGGAGACAGAGGAGGAGACACCTACTAAATCAGAATGGGCAGGCAGGCGTGGCCGATTCGGTTCTAACAAAGCTTCTGGAGTTGCTGCTTCTGGAGCGGGTATATTTGGTGTTGATCAAGAGAGAAACTATGAGAGACAACAGCAGCAACGAGAACGAGTAAAAAGGGGCTCAGACGCATTCACATCTATCTACCCTGGCATTGAGGAGGATGCGGACAAGCAAGTTGCTTCTAACCCGCAACCGCTCCAAACGAATAATGTCATCTTGAATACTCCTGCCTTGCAGCCGAAGAGACGAGGACTGGATGATCATGTGTTCAGCCCAGCCGCACCTCCTGAGAGGACGGCAAGGACACAAGATAGAGCGAGTGGAAGGGCTATCGGTACTCCTAGACGGCCGACATTCATAAGTGGGGGTATAAACCCAGGTAATATAGGGATGAATGGACTGGTGAATCTGGCTGTCGAAAATAGCAGAAGTTTGTCTCCTAGTAAGATGAGTAGTCCTGTCAAGAGTCGGGCGAGAACTTCAAGTTATGGAGCCAGTTTGGGTATGGGAGCGCTTGGTACGCCGAAACGTTAGGCACTCTAGGGGGTATCCATGTGAAGGGGTTCCGAAAATACTTAGTCTGTATATTACAATGTTGGGCGTTGGTAGGAAGCGCGGATGAGCTGATTCAATAATTTTCCGGCGTTTATTTCATGTTCCCTGGTTGTATTAGTACTTGCATGTTGGGGTGATAGTTTTGACATGCTTGTGTGTGGTTATATATAATACCAAAGTGAATAATAGACAATTAGTGGTTATGGTATTAATAACTAAGACTTATGGTGGAAACATTAGATTGATGGGCGTGGTGCTACACTAGAATTTTGGAGAACATAATTCTCCAGCCCCAACTTATGAGGTTAGGAAAAATAAGATCCTGGTTATATCCGCTGGGTACGACAGTAACTAGCTGTGGACTCAGGGTAATCTATTGATCCCCATCGGTCACTGAAACACTAATACATTTTTTAAGGACCGAGTCTTACAGAAAAGGATTAGGAGTGAACGCAATATAAAGAGGCCTTGAGAATCCATTCTTGATGGGAGCCTCCACGAGAATTGTAACATGTTCAGCTTGATGAGATGCTGCCTAATACTTCTCTTACTTATAACTACTTCACCCCGCGCACCCAATTCCCAAAACTAACCAGAAGATCCCTAGACATTTGCATGGATACTTTAGATACCTGCCATATCAAGCCCAGAGAAATTTCCGATATTCGATCCTTCTAATTTGCTAATTGTGAGCTCCGAACAGAGAGTATCCGCTTCATTTGTTTCTCATGAGATAGATATAAACTCTACTATAGACGATAATCAACCAAGAAAAGCTTATGTGGGGGGGAGGGGAAGTGGAGAAATCTATTGTTGGTTACCCTAATATATTTATATTTAGTTAAGAAACACTACAGTCTTATTCACGATATGGTGGTTTTGCCAAAAACTGCCTCAGCGGCTTATCTCTTAACCATGATTATTTCCTTTAACCGGTAGTTTCTACGGTATCATAATACAACAGAGAAAGTCTCGCAAGAGGGTGGTTATGAGACTACAACAGAAGTAATAAAGAAATGAAGTGCATCGGAAGGTTACCCTGAACCTTTTATCCTCACGCCACTTCTACGCATATTTTTATTTTTATTTTTATTTTCTCCTTTAGTCATATGCGGCCCTAGTAAGGGGGCCATGATGAGCCAGCCAGAAGCCCAGCTGGATTAAAACAGCACCCAAGTTCATCTGGCCGTGTTGGCGAGTATGTTTCTTCATAATATTGTGCCACTTCGCTAGCCTCGGCCCACACTTCACACTGATAGCTATGCAGAGTGGAGTACGGCCATAGTCAGTGTCATTAGCGCTAACGGTACATTGACAGCTCGCGATATTTTTATATCATTCGTGGTGTCAAACCTACTTAACTCAGACTAACTGCTTACCAGCCCTGAAGAGTGATGGATTCCATCTCTACAAAGAACCTAAGATCAGCATCTGTAACTTCTACTTCGACTTTGCATTTGAAAATTTTTTTTTTTTTCTCTTTTCTTAAAAATCCACTACTCGTATGCGGCCCCAATAAGGGAGCCATGATGTGCCACCCAGAGCCCCAGTGGATTACACTTGTATCTGAAAGTAGACGCCATCGAGCTTGAGCAAGAATAAGCAATGCAAAGCTGCAAGGCTAGACAGCTGCACCTTTAGCACCCTCGGTAGGGCGCACCCGCAGCTTCTCAGTGACAAATTAAAACGAGTACGGCCGCTTCCGGCGAGTCCGATTGCCCGCGAGCCGCGATGGGTTCAAAACACCCCTCTAATGCACTCGGGGGGGGAATTCGATTGATCCTCGACCACTGGAGGCGGCTCATGAAGAGAAATGCAATATTCCTTGCGCAATGTAGGGGTACCCATCCAACAGTCAGGGGCGGGGCAGCCTAGGTATACGTACTTACTTCCCTCATAAATGAGTGATTGAAGTACTGTACTTCTAGTAGTCTGGTATACTTCTATATGTGTAGGTAAACTCTTACAGTGCTTGCCCCCTAGCCTGGTTGGCACATAGAGATAGTCTCGGCAGACTAAAGCTTCCTAATAGACCCAACCAGACTACCTAATATAGTCTGGTTGGCACGACCGCTCCTGTGGAGGACTTAATAGCCCTACGCTCCGTAATTAGACTAGCTTTAATTCTCAACCTAGTCTAGCTCAGACGCAACTTCCAGCCCACAAACACAAACTACAATGTCTGATTCAAACTACACAAGATAGTATCCGCCAGAGAAGCAGGGCAGCATTCCTGGCCAGCCCAGTCCAGTCCAGCTTTCCTCTGCCTCGTCTTTTCTTTTCTTCAATTCTCCCCTTTCGATATTTAATCTCCACAGCTTCTTACATTTTCCTTTTTATCCCCTAATACACCACTCCACCCTTTCTGCTCCCACATGGCCGGCCCTATCTCTATCGATATATCATCCCTAGTCTCTCAAACGTCTAAAAAGGTTTCATTATCACTAGGTATGTCCAATACCTTCTAGGAGGAGGGCCACATGCCCTCTAGTCCTAGTTCACTTTCATCATCCCTCCCAACTACATCCACTCATGTCGGCTCTATTCTAACAAGATGCTATAAATACCCGCCTAATTTCCTAAAACTCAAGAGAGGATGAAGGATGCTGGAATACCTATGCAGGTTAGAACACGAGACCCGAATTACTATTATGCAGGAACTCCACTAACTAAAGGTATGAGACAAAAACCAAACAGATAATATACACCTGTCTAGATTCTCGTTTCTAGCTATTCACAGGCAATCAAGAACTAGGCATAGGCATACAAAGCAAAAAAACCTCCAATGATATCGATGCTACTAGACACCCAAGCCATATGATGTAATCTGTCGTGCTCAAAACCAAAACAACAACGCCAATCAGACCACAAACCAGG